>Ga0247810_10001188_pt1 | contig 17530 bp, 15 predicted proteins | sample UWRJL119311C1_FD_179918 | JGI IMG/M metagenome (GOLD analysis project Ga0247810, IMG submission 179918) | Plant litter microbial communities from Arlington Agricultural Research Station in Wisconsin, United States - UWRJ-L119-311C-1 | ecosystem: Environmental > Terrestrial > Plant litter >...
AGTGTATTTAATTTGGTATGTAATTGCATTGTCTGTAGTTCCCTGTGAAAGGAACATATTAAATGTTTTAGAAGCATTCACATTCAATGAACCATCCCCTGAAGAAGATAAAGAAAAATCATTATTTACATACGTAAGTTTAACTGTAGCAGTTCTTGATTTTGCATCCTGATTGGTAATAGTGAATGAGATATCATGCGCACCACCAGTAGTTCCTACATATTGACCATTTGAAGCCCCTTTCGTGAACGGGATTACTTCTCCTGCAGTATAAGTTGTACCATTGTAAATAAATGTACCGGTCCCGCTTGTGGTAAATGTCATGTTATAAGTATCAAACCCACCTCCAACTTGATTAACATTAAAGTTTATATTAACCGGTGTTTTAGTAACCTGGTTATTGGTTGTTCCCACTGCCGTAAAAGTATAGTCAGACGGAGATACTACAATAGTGATCAGTTGAGTTTTTTCAACCAAAGAAGTTCTGTTTCTTACTGTGAAAAGTACTTTGATTGTACCAACTGTTGTACCAACAAAAGTTCTGTTGAATGAACCGATATTTACATTTTCCCATTGATTAGCAAGAATAGTTCTAGAACCGTTTTTGATCTCAGCATTTCCTTCAGAAAGTGAATACTTCATTTCATAGTTTGTTCCGGAAGTAGCCGTTTCTGATATGTCAAAGTTTAAATTGGTTGAAGATGTCACAAAAATTGTGTTCTCCTGTGGAGCTCCAGTAAAGTCAAACGAAATACCTTTTACATTGAAATTTAAATTTGATGTGTGAGAAATTCCATTACTGTCTTTTACTTCAACATTAATTGTAACTGAACCTACTTCTGTACCACTAAATGTCAATTGTGTTGTTCCTTTAGTTATTGGTTCGAAAGTTCCTAAGGCTACAGGAGAACCACCTTTACTAATGTTTCCATTTCCAATTGAACCAGATGCAATTGTATATTTTACTTGATATGTTATAGCATTATCACTTGCATTTTGAGATAAGAAAATGTTGAAATTTTTATCTGAGTTTACATTCAATGAACCATCTCCGGAAGAAGACAAAGTAAAATCATTATCAATATATTCTATTCTAACATTTGAGGATTTTTGTTTCCCATCTTGATTTATAACTGCAAAGTTTACATCATGATTTCCACTTGAAGTTCCTATATATTTTCCACTTGAAGGTCCATTAAAGAATGGAATCTGCTGACCATTTGAATATGTAACATTGTTATACACAAATGTTCCTTTCCCACTGGTAGTAAAAATCATTGTATAAGTATCAGCTCCACCACCAACTTGGTTTAAGTTAAAATTGACATTAACCGGTGTTTTAGCTAGTTCATTGTTACTTGTAGCACTTGCACTAAATGTATATTCTGATGGAATTACATTAATTTTAATACTTTGTGTTTTTTGAATTAAAGTAGTTTTATTACGAACTGTAAATTCAATAATATTTTCTCCTTCAACAGTTGCTCCAAAGGATCTATTGAACGAACCAATATTTACACTTTCCCACTGATTGGCTAAAATCTCTTTTACACCATTTCGGATTATCCCTCCACCTTTTGTAAATGTATATTTTATTTCATATTCAGTTTCAGAAGGTGCATTTTCTGTAATATCAAAATTTAAATTTGTTGAAGCTGTTATAAAAATTGAATTACTTTGTGTTGCCCCTGTAAATGTATAGGCTATTTCTGCAACACTAAAGGCAATTTGTGAAGTGTGTGTAACACCATTACTATCTTTTACTTCAACTTTTACATTTACTGGCCCAACTTGAGTTCCTACGAACTGAAGATTTGTAACTCCAAGTTTAGCGTTTGAAAAAGAACCATAAGGAACTTCTACTCCATTATTAGAAATTATTCCAGATCCTGTTCCACCACCATCTAATAAAAACCTTACTTGATAACTGGCTGTGTTATCTGTTACTACTTGAGAAATGAAATAGTTTATAGCTTTTGACTTGCCTAAATTTAAAGTACCATCTCCTGTTGTTGATAATGTAAAATCACTATTAACAACTGAATAATTTACAGTTTGACTTTGAGAAACTCCATTACTGTCAGAAATTTTAAAATCTATTTTACTATTTCCGCTTTGGTCAGAAATAAAAGTATAATTTTTATTCCCTGGAGTAATTTCACTACCATTTGTAACCGGCACTCCATTTTCTAATAATTTTCCAACACCAGTTATAGAATACGATATTGTATATTTTATTCTTGGATTATTTTGTTCTTGTGATAAACTTACAATAAGTTGATCAGGAGAATTCTTGTATATTTTAGTATTGCTTTGTTGAGTACTAAATTTAAATCCTGAAGCTACAACCGTAACATCTTGTGCAATATCTTCCTTTAAACCATTACTATCTGTAACTACATAATGTATTTTATGTACACCAACAGATGTTGGTTTGTAAACCAATTTAAATGCAGTAGGTATTACAGTTACAGGAATACCCTGCTGTATTTGTTTACTATCCTGGAAGAATGAACCTAATTGTCCTGATTCAATTGAATAAGATACATTATACGTTGTATTAGCATAATTTCCAGTAGGAACTAATGCATAATTAAATACATTATCTTCGTTTACATACACATATTGACTAGGTGTAGGTGTAAAGCTAAATTTATTATTTAAAACAACTACAGTTAAATCTTTTGTTACAATTTGACCATTACTGTCTTTTAGCTCAAATGTAAAGACATAATTTCCTGCAACGGTTGGTGTATATTGGTATTGGAAAGAACCTTTTGATACATCAATATAATTCCCTGGAGTAATTACAGTTTCACCTTTTTTCAAAGGGCCTTCTCCTCCACTTACATAGTAATTCATTTTATAATCTAATTCAGCTGAATTTTGTGGAGTAATTGTAAAATTTAGCGGGATTGATTGATTTACATATGTTTGGGTTACACTTGAAACATTGAATGTTACAGGGGTATGAGTTGTATTCATCTCCACCGATGCAGTTCTTTGTTGGCCATTGTTATCTGTAACAACAAAACTTATCTTATGGTTTCCTAGTGTTTTCGGTAAATAATTATAATTAAATGTTCCTTTTTCTATAACAATTGGAGTACCTGATTTTAATACTGTACCTCCTGTTGTAGTTAATATACCATCACCAACTTCCGGTGTATAAACTAATTTGTAAGTAAGGCCATTACTATCAGAAGCATTGGTAACTAAATTAAAGTTTATAGCTGTGTTTTTATTCAATAAAATAGTTTTTTCAGATGGAATAGCTGTAAATGTAAATGGGACGTTTTCAACTGTAATTATTACTGTTACTTCTTTAATTTGTCCATTACTGTCTTTTACTTTAAAAGTAATTGTAGACACTCCAATTCCCGATGGCTTGAACCTATATTGATAGCTTCCGGTAACAATTTTAGAAGCTACACCAGCCTCTATAGCAACACCAGAAGGATTTTTCATTATGCCTGATATTCCTTTTGGATCGTAAGAGTGAGATATTTCATAAGTAACACCTCTTGTTGTAATTTGCTCAGTTAAATCAACATTTATAACAAGTTCCTGATTAACGTTAACTGAAGTTGTAGCTGCAGTTGCACTCAATGTAAATGGAACATTATCAACAACTACTTCGATTTCCCTTGCAATTGAAGCATTATCTGCAGCTGTAGCAGTCGCAGTTATTTTATGTAAACCTAACGTACTAGGCATATAGTGTAATTGTTTTACACCGTTTTTTAATTCATAATCTTCTCCAGGAACAATTGCAGTTTCTCCATCATAAATGATTCCTGTTCCATTTGTTACAATATATTTAAACTTGAATTTATCTTCTTCTTTTCTAATAAGTGTAGAAGTTAATGCTCCCTTTGCGTTAATTGTATATGAATTTAAATTGGGAGTTAGTAAAAATGTAAATGGAGCATATTTAGACTTATAAATTATCGTTTTTGTCTTTTTTAGGCCCTGATTATTTTCTATTGTAACAATAATTTTATTTGTTCCTACAGCTGTAGGTAGATAATTAAATACCTGCTCAAATTTGTCAGGCATTATATATTTTTCACCTGGCTTAACAACTATAGTAGGAGATTTTGTTTCTAAATGAGATTCTCCTTCATCAACGCTATAGCTTAATTTATAAGTTGTACCATTTACAACTCTTTGAGGTGTTATAACTACTTCAAAAGGTGTAGTTTCATAAACAAAACCCTCTGTACTAACTTTAACTTCAAAATCAAAATCAAATTGATCTGTTATATCGATATCCTTAGTACAACCCATTAAGAAAATAATGGCAAATAAGAATAGATATGTAATACTTTTATAAAATTGTTTCATTTGTCTATTTTTTTTAGTTAGCGTAATAACGAAATCCAAGTCCTACAAATGGAATAAACTCTCCCAAAGTAGAATTTGCATGATAATATTCATTCATTCTGAATGTAATTGAGTACTGATCAGTTATTGCGTAATCAAGATCAACACCTATATACGCTCCATAAATAAATCCTGGTTTACTTTCTATTATTGCCCCATTTGATAGTTCTTTGTTACCCTTGTTTAGGGTTTCATATCCAAAAACTCCACCTGCAGCAAGATTAACATTAAAGGTGTTTTGATAATTCCAATAGACATTTTTAGAGTATCCAATATTTAATGTGAAATCATTATATGGAATTTTAATTCCTTCGACATATTTAAAATTAGCAGCTGTCATTAGAACTCCTGCTTCGATATTGTCATGGCGATCTAAAAAATAATTGTAATTAAAAAGACCTCCTATCCCGTCTTGAACTATACCTATATTGGCCGCAAATGCATTTGCATAACTTTGTGCCTTTACTTTGGAAAATGAGAAAAATAGAAGTAATAATATTAGGGGTATTTTAAATTTAGTAGAGTTTTTCATTTCTTTTTTTATATATGTTTATATTTCAATTTTGATTTTTTTTAAAAAGTAGTGCCTGTCATTTTAATCCAACTATTAATAGCAATACATAAATAGATACCTTGCGAAGTCATTCTCAATTCTCCTGCTTCACCTTTATCAGTAGATGAACTTGGTGCAGTGTTTAATGTAGTAACTTTGAATTGCGGTGCAGATACAGTCCCGGATAGATAAGTATTATTAATACTTTCATCACCAATGGTGACGGTGTTGCTACCTTTCCCCTTAACATAACTACCAATTACAATTTCATTAATATCGCTAGTAGAATATGGTTGTCCCATTGCTCCAAGAATTACAATTTTACTTCCAGTTACATTAGTATCTCCTGCAGCAAATCCAACTAACACATTGTGATACACACTATTTCCTTTCTCTCCTGATTGTATACCTAAATATGTGTTTCCGAAACCAGTTGTATTAGCATAGCCTGAATTTGGACCAAGAAACATATTTTGTCCACCGGTTGTGTTGGAATAGCCTGAATTAGGACCAAAAAAGATATTTTGTCCACCGGTTGTGTTGGAACGGCCTGAAGCATTACCTATATAAATATTTTCAAAACCTACTGTATTATTAAATCCAGAATAAGGACCTATAAAAAGATTATTGGTTCCTTTTGTGTTTGAAAAACCTGAATTTTGTCCTATAAAAGTATTTCCCCATCCTGTCGTATTTGAAAACCCGGAATAACTCCCAAAAAAAAGAAGTTGTTGTCCAATAGTATTTGAGTATCCAGCGCCATCACCAAACATTGTATTTGAATCGATGTTACCAGGACCATTATTTGTAATGCTTTTTAAACTCATTCTCAATGGAGAATTATTTCCTAAATGATCAGTTATTATTTTAGTATTATCCGTTAATTCTAATCCATCAATTGTTTTTAATCCTCCCGGATTAGTATTCCAGATTATTTTTTCAGCATCGGTAACAAATCGATTATTTGGATCTTGTATAATAATACTTGCAGGATGATTTACTGGATGGATGTAATTTTGAAGAGTGCTAAGTCTTTGTATTTCATCATCATTAATTAAACTAGCATTTTTTACTTTATCAACTTTTTTATCTAAATCACTAGGATCATAACTCTCTCCTCTATCCCCTTTAAGACCTTGAATACCCTGAAGTCCAGTTTCACCTTTATCGCCTTTTTCTCCAGTTAATCCGATTGCACCGGTATCCCCTTTAAGACCTTGGATTCCCTGAAGACCAGTTTCTCCCTTGTCTCCTTTTTGGCCAATTAATCCTGTTGCACCGATATCACCTTTAAGACCTTGGATGCCCTGAAGACCAGTTTCACCTTTATCGCCTTTTTCTCCAGTTAATCCGGTTGCACCGATATCCCCTTTAAGACCTTGGATTCCCTGAAGTCCAGTTTCTCATTTATCGCCTTTTTGGCCAGTTAATCCGGTTGCACCGATATCCCCTTTAAGACCTTGGATGCCCTGAAGACCAGTTTCACCTTTATCGCCTTTTTCTCCAGTTAATCCGGTTACACCGATATCCCCTTTAAGACCTTGGATTCCCTGAAGTCCAGTTTCTCCTTTATCGCCTTTTTCTCCAGTTAATCCGGTTGCACCGATATCCCCTTTAAGACCTTGGATTCCCTGAAGTCCAGTTTCACCCTTGTCTCCTTTTTGGCCAATTAATCCTGTTGCACCGATATCCCCTTTAAGACCTTGGATTCCCTGAAGACCAGTTTCACCTTTATCGCCTTTTTCTCCAGTTAATCCGGTTGCACCGATATCCCCTTTAAGACCTTGGATTCCCTGAAGACCAGTTTCTCCTTTTCCTCCATTTAGAGCATATAAAGCATATGGAACACTCATTAGTTCGCTATGACTAACAATAGAATAATTATCACCTCCTTTTGGATCGGTTTCAGTTCTTATATAGTAAGAACCATCCCCCCACTTTATTTTTTCTATATCCCCCACAAGAACATCGCCCTCACCAATTTTCAAACTTAATAAACCGTTATAATCAGTTTTTTTTGTTTGAAATTCAGAATAAACTGTATTTCCTCTTTCTGAACCAAATAAGATGCTTATTCTAGTTTTAATAATGGATGAGCGTAAAAGTTCGTTATTCGACGTTCTTATAATTGCCTGATAACTCATTTTGTGTGGAGATTGCGCTTGTGTGGCTTCACAAACAAAAATCAATAACAAAAAAAGTATGACTGTTTTTATAGTGTTATTTCTCATAATTTTAAACTTTAATTATTTTTAAATACTTTTGAAATCCTCGCCCTACTACATGAAAGAGGTAAATACCAGTGGACCAGTTTTGCATATTAATAATCGTTTCCTTTTCGGTAATAATTATCTTCTCTATAAAGCTGCCATTAACGGCTGAAATGTAGATTGACAATTTTTCATCGTTATAATCTTTTATCTCTATGATTAATTGATCTATTGTAGGATTTGGGTATGCAGTGATTTCTAGTTTTGTCCTAGTTGGATTTATAAAGACATAAGCAGAATATGGGATTTGAACTCCCGTATTTAATTGTACTGATTCATCGCTTGTCTGTGTTTCTTGATAAAATATTTGACCAACAGTATAAGTTACAGAACCATTTGTAGACAATATCTCATCACCAGTTGTTACGAAATTTTCTTGCGCTGCTACTGTCTGGACTACAAGAAAAATCATAAGATATTTTACTATGTTTAATTTTTTATCTTTAAGATAGATGCCTTTTTTTTTACGGTCATTAGCCTTTAAGTCAAGGCCTAAAAGAAGAATAAATAAGCTTTTCATATTGGTAAAAATTTGGGTTTATTTTTTTTTATCACTTAAAAATTCACATAGCAATCCCTATCTTATTGCATTAATAAGACTAAAAATTGACAAGATTAATATCTAGTTGGAATTTGGATTGTTGATAAAGGAATTCGGTATTTCGAGTTTAATTGTTCGTTCCCCATTGTCCTCAGTTAGTTCTACTAAAAGAAGTTTATTTTCATTAATGGTAAATTTCTTGTATACAAAGACCACTTCTGTTTCATTTTTAGCTGAAATCCTTGTTGGATTATTGTGTATATACATTGCTTCATAGGGAATTGTTTGTGCAACTGTATTTCTGTTTTTATTTCTTGAGATTACATAAAAATTTAAATAATTGATATCGTAATCTAATGTAGAATCGTTCTTTAAAATCAAGGAGAAATAGAGTTCATTTTCTATGTAGCAAATATTTTTAAGTTTAATTGTTATCTTGTCTTTAGATCCATATATACGATTGTAAAAAATTTGTTTTTCAATCTCTTTATTAGCATTAGCTTGGAAACTATTAGTGTTTTTTAATGAAGATTCTTCTGTACTGGTTTCGTAATTATTTACTTTTATTGCATCGACAGTTTTAGAATTTGCTTCAGGTTGATTTTTTGATGTTTCAACTTTTTCTTCCCTTTGGTTATCTCCAGTTCCATCATTAAATATAACAGCTCCACTTTCATTACCGATGGCCATATTGTCTTTTACGAAGTAATTTAACATTGATATCTCAGCCTTGTATCTTACTATAAATGAATAAATATTTCCATTTTCAGTAATCACCAATAAATTGCTTTCTGCTCCTGGTGTTGCTTTGAGTATTCCTATTTTACTGTCCCCACTTGATGAATATCCAAAAGTGAAATTTGAATTTCCAACTATACCACTTTTAATTGCGCTGCTAAAAAACAGGTTTGTATTTTTGTTGCTTGTGCAATAAATAATTAATTCCTGTGGAGAGTTTGGAGTTACATTTTGTGAATAGCTTAATTCTACTTTTAAAAACAGAATTATAAGAATGAAGATTATTTTTTTCATTTATTGAGCTAATTTTAATATTAATCTTTGATTATTTAGTAAATCAATTTTAGGTTCTTGCTGTTTTCTTTTAAACAAGCTTTTAATAGTATTTCCTAATGGAACTCCATTAACATCTATTTCATCTGCCCCATCTTTTGCAACTTCTGCACTCGTTTCTGCGACCAAACTTCTGTCAACTTGTAATCCTAGATTTCCATCTTCAGCATCATATGCTTTAATTTTGAGAGGAACTTGATTAATATTATTAATACTTAGGTTAACCCTGTTTTGATTGAAAGTTGCTTGAGCATATATCAACGTGTTTTTTTTATATACTTGCCCATTAATTATAGTTTCTTTCGGAAGAATTAACGTTACTCGGCTATTATTTCGTAATCTTAAATGATCACCTTTTATTGACGCATATATTAACTGTTCACTTTGTTGTTGATTTTGGGCTGAATTGGATACAGAGTTTTGCTGTTTAGAATTAAAAAAATTACTAAAACTAGCTTCAGTATTATTTTTTTGTTCATAATCTACTTCTGGTTTTGAAGATGCATAACTTGTATTGGAGTAATTTGAAGAAGCTGTGTTAGAAGATGTTTTATGCTTCTTTGTTTCTTTATTCATTTCTACAAGCATTTTGTTTACTTTATCAACAACCACTTTATCATTTTCATTCTGATAAGTTTGCCCTGGAACTGTTTCATTGGTATTAACGTTTTCAACATTAAATTGATCTGATTTTGTTTGTTGTTTTGCCTTTTCTTCGTTCAGTTCAGAGAAATCACTCATAACATCTAATTTATCATTTGGCAATTCTTTGGTTTTTGCACCTGGTAATGAAACATCAACATTTGATTCCTCAGTTACAGATTGAGTATTCGAATTGCTATTTGTCATATATAAACCGACTATGATTAAAACAATTAAAATTGGCAGCGCATAAAGAATTTTTTTATGTTTAGTAAATACTGTTTCAAAAAATGGTTGACTAGTAACAACATTTTCGGGGTTATTTAGATTCTTCATTTTTATTTGTATTATTAATTAATCTATATTGTTCTATTAAAAAACCGTGTGGGTTACTGTCTGTACGAGCGACATTACGTATACTGCACTCTGCATCAATTCTTTTTTCAGTTACTCCGGAACTTCTAGTAAATTTTTGCCATGCATAAATTTTGCATTGATACTTGTTGTTTTGATCTAAGGATAATCCTATTGAATCGATAAAGACTCTTGTAGAAATACTACCATTTATAAGTTGATGGTAGTAAAGAGCTTCTTCTCTTTTAAAATGAATCTGTTTTCCAGAATCATCTATTAAATAAAGAGCCTTCCCGATTCTAGTCTTTATATCGACTGGATCGGGGTCTAGGTCATAAAAAAATTGATGGAACATTGTAATGTGATTTTTAATCTCAGCTGTTATATTGTCTTTTCCGCTTCGACTACGTACAAGCTCTAATGCATCACCATTGCTTAGTAAGTAGACTTTATTTCTACCTTCTTCAACCTGAGCCATTGATCTTGTATAAATAAAGCCACAAAATAAGGCCGAAAAAACGATAACAGCAAGGGAAATGATCCTCATAGTCTTTAAAGAAGTATCTACATTTTGTAATATTTTCATTTTTAATATTTTAAGGTTTATATTCCTAGCATAGCTTTTCCGGCTTTGGCTACTTGTTCTCCTGCTTTTTGTCCTTTTTGTTCCATTTTACCCGAGATACTACTAGTGGACGCATTTACCATCCATGAACTGATAGAAGGAATCGTAAGAAATCCGATTATTGTACAAATACTAATAAGTATACTGAATGTGCTGCTCCCAGCTTCATATTCATCTAGTGGTCGTAATTGGTTCATTAATTCAATTTTAGCTAGAATACCTTGAAAAATAAATCCTATAGGCAACCATAAATAAACATTTATGTATTTCATTAACCATTGGGAAAAAGATCCTTCTAAAGAAGGGAAAGTGGAAATTGCCAACACGAATATTCCAAATAAAGAGAGGACAATTAAATAGAATCCCCTTATAACGTTTAAGATTATTAATGCCAATTCTGATATTAATAATAATGCATCTGTAATCATTTCTGTAAATGCATTTGTTATAACATTTCCTGCTTCGGTTAATGTTGAAAGTACAGAATCAGCTAAGCTTTGTTCTTCATCCTTTTTAGTAGACCCTCCTTTTTCTGCATTTGCTTCTGCAAGAAGTCTTGCGACTTGTGCTTTAATTTCAGGATCTTCCTCTTCCATTCCCATCCATTCTTTTGTTTGCACTCTACTAACATTATATTGATCAGTCATATCCTTAATAGCAACAGATCGTGCAGCTTCAGAAATTGCATTTAACGGTATATTAATAACAGTAATAAATGTGGTATAATAACAAATCCCTAAAAACGTAAGTAAAAATTTCTTTAAAAACTTGCTTAGTGCTTCATTATTATTTGAACCATCCATCATTTGGAAGAAAGCAAAATATGCTGACACAATTAATCCCAATAATGCAATAACTTTAGCAACTAATAAAAAGGAATCCATACTTTTTAAGTAGTCTTCCATGATCTCATTTAAATAACCGTTTATGTATGAATTATCCATGATTAATCTCTTATATTGTTAAAACTATTTTTATTTTCCTTAATAAATTGTTGTTGATTTTTACCTTTGGTCTTTTCTGCAACTGCTCTTTTTATTGAGCTATTAAAGTATCTGATCATATTTTTGTTTTTGACCATTTTAGTTTCAACTTCACTTAAAATATTTAACCTTTCTGCATCATTCATTTTTAAATTACCATTTGTAATAACCTTTGTTCCATATTCAAAATCATCCAATGCTTTACCAACCATTTTTGTATAAACTGATGAGAACACTTCACGATCTTTTGCACTCACATTTTTATCAGAATAAATAAAATTGATCCCCTTTGAATATTCAGAAGTGATATCAGATAAATTATTTTTCATATTTATTACTTGCTTGCTCTGTTTCACATAATCTGATATATCTTCAACCATTTCTACTGTTTTGTCATATTGTTTTTTCAAAGCAGTTAATTGGTTTAGTGTTGCAACAGCTTTGGCTAATTGTGAAGCTCGATCACCTGCCGCTTTTAGTGATGCTGTATTTAAAGCGGTTAATTGTCCTCCTGCAGCTGCATCTGTCACTGGTATTTGTGCAAATCCTTTAATGGATATCATACAAATCATTATCATTAGTAAGTATAGTTTATTCATGATTTCTACTTTTTATTGTTTTGTTTTACATTTAAATTAAGTTTTTTGTAATCTGAATCAGATGATATTTTTTCGTTATAAAAACTCATAGTATCTCTTCTCTGAAACTGTTTAGTCTTTAGATCTTCAACAACTGCTATAATTTTTTTATTACTCATTTGTATATTGTCATTTTTTATGATTCTAATAGCAAATTCAAAATCATCTAGACTTTCACTTATAGTTGAGTTATAAATTTTCTCATAATTTTCCTTTTCACTAGCAGTTATCATGTCATCCTTTTTTAAGAAGAAAACACCCTTTGAATAAATACTGGATATTTCAGATAGTAAATGTTTCATATACATTGTTTCCTGACTTAATTTATCATGCTGGGCATCCTTTTCATAATTATTTAGAAGCGAGTTGTATTGTCCGTTTAATACAGTGATCTTTTTAATAATAGTAATTGCATTTCCTATTTCGGTTTCATTTTTAACTGGTGCTGATTTTGTAGGTTCAGTTAATGTGTCTAGAGCTTTTAATGCTTCAAGTTCCTGGCTGTTTTGTGCATTTACACTAAAAATTGCCATATTAAATAGTGTAACTAAAATCATTTTTTTCATCTTTTTAATATTGTTTATGGTTTTACATTTTATCAGCGAACATTTTAATTCCAGTTTCTAAATCACCGTATCGTTCAGCTAGTAATTCTATTTTTTCCTTTTCACTTTTTTCTGTGGTATATGTTGCATATTCTTCTTTTGAAACATTAAGCCCGTAAATTGTACCCTCGTTTCCTAATCCTATAAAAACTTCCTTGTATTTTCCTCCAGGCAAATTATTTCTATTAAGTGAAAGAATCTGTTCTTTAGCTTTATCTGAGAGTGATAATGCAGCTTGAATTGCATCAAAATCATTAGCATATTCTCGCATATCAAGTAAGATTTTAGCACCGCAATTTTTAAGTACTGTATCTTTTACAATTTTATTTCCAATAATATCATCTAGTTCTTGTGTAACTAGCCAAGCTTCACCAAAGTGTTTACGAACAGTCTTAAATAGGTATTTTAAAAATTCTGCCATACCCTCTTTCGTAATTGCTTTCCAGGCTTCTTCCAGTAATAAAACTTTTCTAGTGCCTTTTAAAAGTCTCATTTTAGTTATGAAAGTGTCCATAATCATTAATGTTACAATAGGAAATAGAATAGAGTGATCTTTGATGTTATCAAGCTCAAATATTATTAGCTTTTGATGAAGTAAATCAATATTCTCTTTTGAATTTAATAGATAATCATACTCACCTCCTTGATAAAACATTCTTAATACATTTTCGAAAGAATTAGCATTAATTAAGTCTGATTGCTTGCTACCGGCAATTTTTGGAAAATACTCTTCTACCATAAATTTGTAGTAAGAATTAAAATCCATAAATTCGTTTGTTTTATCAATATGGTCGTAATATTCGTTTAAAGCTTCACGAATAATTGCATCTTCATCTTTTGTTTCATCTCCTGCATTTTTTTTCCATAGAGTGAAAATCAACTTTATTAAACTTTCTTTTTTTTCTATGTTTATCTTATTTCTTGTAGGAGTAAATTTTACATTTCCTTCCTTATCTTTTTCTTCTTCCATATCCCCTCTTTCAACATAGAATGGATTGAATGAAATTGGTTTTTCTGTGGTGAACGTAAGATAGGTCCCCCCCCTTAATTTACATAAGCGCTCATAGGAATCTCCAACATCAACAATTACCATATGAGTATTAAAATCCAAATAGCTATTTACCATGTGATTAGTAGTAAAAGACTTTCCGGAACCAGATGGGCCAATAATCATTTTATTTCTATTTGTTGTCGTACCAATTGTCATTGGTAAATCGGAAATATCAACATATAGTGGTGTACCGTTGTATCTATCAGCGAAATACATACCAAATTCAGATATATTATCAGCACTTGTTGTCTCGTATATTGATAATGCGGAAGCCTGAATATCCAATAATTTAAATGTTTGGTCAAAATACCCTATGTCGGCAATATTCCCTGGATAACAACTTAACCAAAGGGGAAGAACTTCGTTCCAAGCTACGTTTGGTCTGAAATTTATTGAGTTAAAATTGGCAATTAGTTTGTTTTGTAGAAATTCAAGATTTGATTGATCGGCGTCCCACAACATAACATTACTATGATATGATACAGGAAAATAACCTTGTTCTAAATTCTGTGCAAAAATTTGAGAATCCTCTAAATTTAATGGGTTAGCAGTATCTTGAGCTAAAAAGGTTTTATTATAATTATCAATATTTTTTAGTTCAATTTTTATGTCTTGTTTACTCTCTTTAATCCAAACTTGGTTTACAATATGATTTTCCTTAAAACCCAAGCCTATTGGATGATAAATAGAAAATTTCACACTAGACTTGTCGGTAGAGAATTTGGTATCTATGTATGTATTTTCATAGTCATTAGGCAGGCATTCTAAAGAATTAACTGCTAGTGAACTTATAAAGTTTGTTCCGATTTTTGTTTTTGTTGAATCCTGGTATATTTCAGATGTAAACTTCAAATCTCCAAAATTCATATTTTCATACTGATCACATAAAACTTCTATTTCTTCTTTATTTAATCCTTTAAGTTCAAATGATTGCGACTCTTTAAAAATTGATTTAATACGGTCTACGGCTACGTCGAACTCTTCTTTTACATGAGGAGACTTTAGTTCTTTAGGAACATAATTATTTTTAAATACTAAAGAAGTTAAAGAGTTGTTTTTTTTTATTGTAGGTGAAGATTGGCTTATAATAAGATATGTTTTATGCTCCAATAATGGTGCTTCATTGAACTTCTTTTTGTAAGCTGATTTTAAGAAATCTTCATTTTCGTTTTTTATTTTTTTACTATCAAATTTCTTTTTGTAATAGATATCCATTTTATGAATTATGGTATAATCAGGAAGAACACTAAATATTGAATTAAAGTCGTTCATGCACCTTTCATATTCATTGGAACCCATTGTAAATATTGCAGGAAGTTTTAATTCAAATACTCTCGAATACGAACCAATCTTTGATAATATAGTATTATCATTATCTATCGTCCATATTGGACGAATACTATCTAGGTTAACTTGTTTCATAATTTTTTTGGCTTTATAACAAAAGTTTTTCTACAGTTACTTTTAAGAGACTTGTTTAAGTCACCTTTTGAAAGTTTCTTAAGTTCTGTGTACTTGTACAACAAAAAGCATAACACAGCTATAGTGAGTGTTAATCTCATTAACATTGGGAAAGGGAAAATTAAAAAGATTAAAATCATGAATAATCCTCCACCTATAAACATTAACATTGTTGTTAGGTATGTCCCCCGCACCCCTCTGAAGGATGCAGGAGAACCAACTCTTTTTTTAGGATTGAATTTCATTCCTTAAACAGAGAATGTGGCTTTTATTATAAAACCCGCAGCGATCAAGAATACAAAAGCAAAACCCCATTGGCCCATTGCTTTATTTGTATCCTGATCGCCGTTCTGATGTTTGGAATATACACGTATAGCGCCAAATACACCGATTATGGCCGCTATTACGTATAAAAATGTTGTAATTGGTTCAACAATGCTTTGAAGTTCGCCTGTTGCTGCTGACAATCCACTTGCCAGACCTCCTGATTTTTGAGCAAATCCAATAGAGGTAACAAATAATAATAAGGGTAATAACGCTTTTTTCATGATATATTAAAGTTTAAATTTTACTTTTTTATATTCTGAAAGCGCCTATAACTCTATTTTTCAGTATCTATATCATTATCTAAAAGTAATTGATCTAGACTGTTATTAGTGTTTAATTCTCTTTCGAGATCATTAATATCTTCTAACGTTTTTCGCCAGTCACTGTTTTCATTTTGTGTAATTACAGGCTTTGCGTTGACTTTATTGTATACTGGAGCGCTTTCAAAATTATCGGCTAATTTATGAAAATTTTTAACACTCAACGCATCATCGTTAAAATTTTTAATAATATGTCTTTTTTTTATTTTTCTGTCATAATATATTAACACGAGATAATATAGCAGAATTATCAAGCCACCTATTATTAGGTTTTGGGAATTTAGGGCAAAAAAGTTTCTCATGTTATGAACTTTTTATAATGACATTTTTTTAATTAAAGCATCAATATCATCTTTATTAGAAATCAAATAATTAGCAAGAATTGCATTAGATAAATCTAAAAGATTAACCTTTGAAGCAAAGGCAACCATTTTAAGTTTATAGTGAATTTGGGGCGATGTATGTAATGTTACCTTTTCTTTGCTCTTATAAGGGTTAGATTCATGAAGAGCGATTATATTTTCGACAAATTCATTATTGTTTTTTCCCTTAGGTTTTTTTATAGGTTCAGGGGCTCGTTCAATTATATCGATAGATGTATTTTCCTGATCGCTATTGAGATTTTTCACCTCATTATCTTCAGATTGTATTTCGGTCTTTTTTTCTAAAGCTTCAATGGTATTTAATGATGCTCCTGAAGCTATTGCTGAAATAAAATTATTCTGTTTTTTAGGTTTGATGTTTTTTTCGTTCTTTTCCATGTTTAATTTTCATTTAATTTTTCTAATACTTCTTCCATTAATGCAATAAAAGGCTTTTCATATTTAGGATATAAGGTAGACATACATCCTTTACTTCCTTCAGCTACATATAATCTTACATATTTTTTTCTTCTTGTAATTATGTTATCTAATACATTAAAGCCATTAGCTTTTAACTCGTCAATGATAGGATTAAAAATTGAACTTTCAGTAGTGTCTACATTATTAAAAGCAATACCATATTTCATATTAGTGGTTTTTGATAATGGAGCAATAATACTAGCAACAAATGAAATTGTACTTCTTACAACATCAAATTCACTACTAGTAGGGACAATAACATAATCAAATATTTTTATAAAATCTTGATCATAACCTTCTGTGTTTACAGTTCCCACTACGTCGATTAGAGTATATTCAAAATTGGATCTTAATATGTCAATTTTTTCAGTTACATCTTGAATATTCCCTTTATAAATTTTTATAGGTTCAAAAGGTGCTTTATAAATATCACCTAAACTTTTGTTATAAAAATTATTACCATCATCCAAATATCCCTTAACTAAATTAAGTTCTTCTTTTCGGAGAGAATCAATTGAATATTGCGGACTGTCGGAGTCATAAATTGCCACAAAGTTTGGATTCTTTTTATAGTTAAGATTATGGTATAAAACCATTGCTAAATGCGTTAGCAATGTTGACTTCCCTACTCCCCCCTTTTGGTTTAATATTCCAATAATTTTTCCCATGATTAATAATTTATAAAGTTAGTTGATTAATAGTATATAGATATATTTTTATATGTCTTTCTTTCTTTATACTTATAGTTGTTTTTTTCTTTCTATAGAAAGCTAGTTATCTTTTTATATAGAAAGTTATATATGTCTTTCTATAGGTATAACAAAAGAAATAAAGAAATAACTCTACAAATATATATATAAA
>Ga0247810_10001190_pt1 | contig 17515 bp, 14 predicted proteins | sample UWRJL119311C1_FD_179918 | JGI IMG/M metagenome (GOLD analysis project Ga0247810, IMG submission 179918) | Plant litter microbial communities from Arlington Agricultural Research Station in Wisconsin, United States - UWRJ-L119-311C-1 | ecosystem: Environmental > Terrestrial > Plant litter >...
TTCGGCAATTCCCATATCGTAGGCAACGCAAATCGGCTCTTCTTTGGTAATGATCGCCGTTCCGGAATAGCCTTTTCTTTCGGCTTCGTTGGCATACACATGATAGCCTTCCAGCGCATTCAGCGTTTCTTTCACCTGTTCGACCGTAGCTTTTGTTTCCTGTAAGCAGATGATGTCCATATCCATGGATTTCATGTCAGTAATAAAGCTTTTCTGAGCGATCGCCCGGATTCCGTTGACGTTGAAGGAAAGAATTTTCATGTGTTTGCGATTTGGGAGCTAAGATAATTGAATTCTGAATTGTTGGAAGGAATTATGAATTCGCAAATGGAAAATTATAGAGGAGATGGGTTGATTTTGGAGGTCAAATTACAAATTGTCAATGTTGAATTGTGAATTACAAATGAAGAACATGGAGCAAAAGGTGACCGACATAAAGCAAGAGCTGACGGACATAGAGCAAGCAATGACAAGCATAGAGTAAAAGATGACGAACATTGAACAAGAGATGACAAGCATAGAGCAAGGGATGATGAGCATGGAGCAAGGGATGACGAGCATAGAGCAAGAGATGATGAGCATAGAGCAAGGGATGATGAGCATGGAGCAAGAGATGACAAGCATGGAGCAAGGGATGACGAGCATAGAGCGAAAGATGACGGGCATGAAGCAAGGGATGATAAGCATGGAGCAAGGGATGACGAGCGTAGCACACGAGAGGACCGAGGCAATTACAGGAGATAAGGAATTCCAGGACTAAAAAAAAGGAAGACACTCCCGGCCTAAGGACCGCAGACTAGCGACTATTTCTTAATTTTACTGCTATGAATGGATTTGACGAGCAAACACTGCACGACCTGGAGTTTAACCAGATCCGTGAATGGCTTGCGGCTTATGGAATTGGGAATACTGCACGAAAAAGGCTCGAACAGCTGGCTCCTTCCAATAATTTCACGGCAGTAGAAGAAGGGTTGCTGCGGGTGGCCGAATTCAAATCCATTCGCGTTGAAGGAGAATCGTTCCCGGCGCTCGATTTCGAAGAGCTGCTTGCCGAGATCAAATTGCTGCCTATTAAAAACGCAGTGCTTCAGCAGGAAGGATTCGTTCGCATCGTACAGGCTTCTGACCTGGTGAACACGATGCTGCATTTCTTCGACAAGCGAACGCAGGATTACCCGCAATTAACGGCTTTGCTGAAGGATGTTTATTTCACCAAAGAGCTCATCGATTCGATTGACCGGATATTCGACCGCCGCGGCCAGATCAAGGACGACGCTTCACCCGAGCTGTTCCGGATCCGCCAGCAGATCGGCATTTTGAGAAACCAGATCAACCGCAACTTCGACAAGGAAATGCGAAAGTGGCTCAAAGACGGCATGCTCGGCGAAACGAAGGAAGCGTTCGTGAACGACAGGCGTGTTCTCACCGTTCTTTCCAGCCACAAACGGAAAATCGGCGGATCGGTCGTTGGCTCTTCCAAAACCGGGAGCCTCACATTCATCGAACCGGCGGTGAACATTCCGCTCAACAACGAGCTGGAGCTTTCACTCGACGACGAGCGCAAGGAGGTGTTCCGCATTCTGCAGGAGCTGACGCGCGAAATTGCGCACCATTTGCCGCTGATCGAAGCTTACCAGGCCTTACTGACAGAATTCGACTTCATCAATTCCAAAACAAAGCTCGCACTGGAACTGAACGCCGTTCTCCCGGGAATCGTTCGCCAGACGCGTATCGAGCTGATAGACGCCTTCCACCCTATTTTGTGGAAGAACAATAAAACGGCCGGAAAAACAACACTTCCCCAAAGCCTGATTCTGGACCAGAACGGTCGAATGCTCGTGATCTCAGGTCCCAATGCCGGCGGAAAATCCATTACCCTGAAAACGATCGGATTACTGCAGGTCATGCTGCAGGCAGGCTTGCTGCTGCCGGTTCACGAGAACAGTAAATTCTGCTTTTTCCAGCAGGTACTCACGGATATCGGCGATAACCAGTCCATCGAAAATGAGCTCAGCACTTATTCCTACCGCCTGAAAAGGATGAAGCATTTCCTGAACGTGGCCAATAAGCGCAGTCTTTTGCTGCTCGACGAATTCGGAACGGGATCGGACCCGGAACTCGGGGGCGCACTGGCAGAAGTTTTTTTCGAAGAGCTTTACAAACGAAAAAGCTATGCCGTCATTACCACGCATTATGCGAACATCAAGCTGAAAGCCGACCAGTTACCACAGGCTATCAACGGATCCATGCTGTTCAATACGGAAACGCTCGAACCGCTCTACCGGTTTTCGATGGGTCAGCCGGGCAGCTCGTTCACCTTTGAAGTGGCCCAGATGAATGGTATTCCACTCGACCTCATCGAACTGGCGAAAGGCAAGCTCGACAAGAACAAGGTCAAAATGGACAAATTGCTGAACGATCTTCACAAGGAGAAAATTTACCTCGAGCGACTGAATAAAGAGCACATTTCCGCCCAGGAGCTGGCAGAAGCTTCGCGCCTCGATTACATTTCGAAGAAAGAACGCTTCGAAGACCGCATGAAAGCGCAGCAGGATATGATCGAGCGCAACAATATCTTCCTGAATTCAGGGAAAAAGATGAAAACGTTTATCGACCGTTTCCAGACACGATCCAGGAAGAAAGATGCCAACAGCGCTCTGCTGGAAGAGATCCGCAAATACCTGCTGGTGGAGAAATCGAAAACCGAAGAAAGCAAGCGCAAGGTAGAGCTCAAAGCAGCGGCGAACACTCCTGCGCCATCAGCGAAACCGGCGAAGAAAAAGAAAGCGGTCGAACCTGAAAAGGATCCGCACAACCGCGACAAGATCGTTTTGGGATCAACGGTAAAAATGATCGAGACGAAGCAAACAGGAACGGTGGAAGAGATCAAAGGCCATTTGCTGACTGTTGTCTTCGGCTTTATGCGCTTGAAGGTGGAACGGGAGAAGCTGATGTGGGTGAAGTGATTTGAATGTTAGATGTTGAATGTTGGATTCAATTAAAATTGAAGCATTCAGAATTTCCGCCGTGCAAAATAAACCTGGGCATTGGCAACATTCGCGTTTTCAGGATTGGCATTTACGATTATGAGGTAGCAAGCCAGATTTGACAGCTTCCAGTCGCGGATGAGCTCTATGCTGTTGAAACGGTAAACGGAGCAGAAATTATCTTCTACGGAAATCGCAAGTGTGCGGCACACCTTTAACGCCCTTTCCAGCGCCTGGTCGAATTCGGTTTCTTCTTCGAAACCCAGCTGTTTTTTCAGGTCGCTGGCATAATACTGCGATTTTTCACCTTGTGATTTCCATTGGAAAGTGTAGGATTCTTTTTCCCACGGGTCATAGATCTTAAGCATGGCTTTCCTTTTTTTGTAATACATTTCCTATCGTTTCAAGCTCTTCAGCCGAGAGGTTTTTCGGTACGATCAGCTTCACTTTTACATACAGGTCGCCGTATTCATCCTGCTTTCCGAAAACCGGCATTCCTTTTCCCTTCAGGCGAAGCAGCTTACCCGAATCGGTTTCTTTCGGAATTGTCAGGCGGATCGGATCTCCAAGTGATCTTACATCCACTTTTCCACCTGCAAGTGCGGTGAACAGATCGACGTCGGCTTCCACATAAAGATCGTTGCCCTTCCGCTCAAATCCGGCCTTTTCGGGAACACGGACTATGATCAGCACATCTCCCCGCGGACCGCCATTCATTCCCTGGCCGCCTTTTCCTTTTACGCGCAAAGTCTGACCGTCACGAACGCCTTTGAACTTCATGCGGATGTTTTCTCCTCCGACATCCATCAGCCGCGAAGTTCCCTGGTAGGCTTCATCGATCGAGATAACAACTTCAGCCTGGTAATCCTGGCCTTTGCGCTGTGGCTGTTGTCCGCCTCCCCTGCCGAAAAACGATTCGAAGAAATCCGAGAACTGCTCTCCCTGCCCGAAATACTCGCTGTTGCCTCCGTAGCTTTGAGATTGCTGACGGTACTGCCGGTTGGCTTCGCCTTGCTGCTCATACTGTTTCCAGTTCTGACCCATCTGGTCGTATTTCTTACGCTTTTCTGGATCGCTGAGCACCTCATGGGCTTCGTTCACGGCTTTGAACTTTTCTTCGGCTTCCTGACCGGGATTCGCATCCGGATGGTATTTCTTGGCCATTTTCCGGTACGCTTTTTTGATCTCATCCGCAGATGCCGTTTTCTGAACGCCCAAAACCTGGTAATAATCGGTGAATTTCATGAGTCTGATCGCTTAATTGTTTAAGTTAATCAAAACCTGCGAGTATTTTCGCGGCTTAAGTTTTTTTAATAGTGGGCTCACAGCATTATACCCCTATCATCGCTAATCAGGAAAATACTTACTTTAGTCTAAATTGTTTCCTGATGCGCAACTACTTACTCCCGGCGTTAGTGCTTTTTTATGCGGCCTATACCTCTGCTCAAATGACTGTCAACGGCTCATTCGTGCATGATGGGATTACACGAACCTATTCATTTTACGTACCGGCATCCTACGTTCCCGGGCAGGCCGTTCCGCTGGTGCTCAATCTGCACGGAGCCGGAACGAACGGAGCTTACCAGGCCCAGAACCGCGATTTTCGCCCGCTAGCCGATACCTCCAATTTTATCGTGGCACATCCTGATGGAACCATCGAGCCTTTCACCAGCCAGCGCTTCTGGAATTACGGGAACGTATTAGGCTCCACTGTAGATGATGTCGGTTTCCTGGAAGCCCTTATCGATACTATTTCTGCGCATTATACAATCAACCAAAATCGTGTTTACAGCGCAGGAATGTCGAACGGCAGCTTTATGTGCTATTACCTTGCCTGCCAAACAGATCGTTTTGCCGCAATTGGAGCAGTAACAGGATCTATGGGCGTAAACATGTACAATTCGTGCAACCCTTCGCGGCCAACTCCTGCTATTCACGTACATGGAACAAGCGATCCGATTAATCCCTATACCGGGAATTCGACTTCCAAAGCCATTGAGGAAGTGACACTTTTCTGGGTGAACCAAAACGGCTGCAGCACTACGCCTGTTATTACGGCTGTACCGAATACCATCACGAGTGACAATGCCACTGCAGAGCGTTACCTGTATACAGGCGGAATAGATGGTCACACCGTAGAACTGTTTAAAATTACGGGAGGAGGACACACCTGGCCCGGATCATCTGTTCCTTCATCGAATGGCAATACCTGCATGGATTTTAGTGCCAGCAACGAGCTTTGGCGCTTCTTTAGCCAGCATGAGCTAAACACTGTTGCCTCCGTTCAGAACGATCCGATAGACCCGGAGCTGAAGATCTGGCCAAATCCTACAACCGGAAATCTCATCTTACACGCAGAGAACCAATTAATTACGGATGTCACAGTGATAGACATGCTGGGAAGAGTAGTTGAAAGACAGACACAGGAAAATATCCAGTCTGTAGATTTGAGTGATCTGAAAACGGGGAATTATGTGCTGAAGATCTCCGGGGAAAACTTCCAGGTAATGAAAAAACTGGTGATCTCACCGGCAGACTGATCGAACAGGAAAGCAGTTATTCGCCCAGTTTCAGGTGGAAACCTGCTGTGGAAGTGAAAACGGTTTTACGAATATCTGTCGGCGGGCGACTATCGTGAAAGAACGTGTATTCCATCTTGAGATCGAGCCGTTTCAACACATGAAAGGCAAGCGTGTACTGCCCAGCTATCCGGTAATCCCGGAAATTCGAAAACAACGGCTGAGCATAGGTCGCAGCTGAAAACGACCAGCCTTTTCCCGGATCGATGAACCAGGAAAGGTAATTGCTCCAGCGGAAACCGTCGTTGGTGACCTGCTCGGTCTGCAATTCCTCGTATTCGTAGAAAGAAGACGTTCCTACAAAAAAGCGAATTCCGTTCTTATCGTAGAATTTCCAGCGGATGCCCGAACCTGCCAATGCCCGAATCTTTTGGTTCAGCAGGATATTGTACTGCACCTGGGCATACGATTCCCACTTCCAGGGACTGTTCTTAATTCTGTAAGCATAGCGAAAGTGAGACATCCCGGAATTGGCATAGGTTTGTCCTTTTCCGCTGGTATATACGATATCTCCGAGCAGCAGGTAATAATGCTTGCGGTTTTTGTACTGGATCTTCGGACGGAAATTCATCGAGTAAAGCAAACTGCTGTTCTGAACAGCCGAGAATCCTCCGTCGAGGCTGCCACTCCAGCCTGCGGTATCGTCATAAATGCGTTTGTTCTCGATATTCACTACCTGGGAGAACGAGCAAAAGGGCAAAAGCATTAAAAGAAGAGCGCTTAAACGAATCATACTTTTTATTTCGGGGCGATCCTGTAGAGGAAATAAGCGATTATACCAAAAATAACATTGGGCAGCCAAACGGCGGCCAGCGGGGGAAACCCGACTTTGATGGCAGCAACAGTGGTTACTTTCATCGCAAAGATGTAAATGAACACGAAAGCCAGTCCGATAGCGATATTGACCCCGATTCCACCTCGTTTTTTACGACTGGAAACCGAAACGCCGATCAATGTCAGCACATAGGTTGCAAACGGAAAGCTTGTTCGCTGGTACAATTCGATCTCGTACATCGGTACACCGGGATTTCCTTTCTGTTTTTCCTTTTTAATGAATTCTTTCAGCTCGAGATAGGTCATGGCTTCCGCCGCATTATCGCGCTGTGCCATTTCATCTATCCGGAAAGGGAAAATAGTGTCTTTGGTTCTTCCCTCTATGATCGTATCGTTCTGGAAGACCATTTCTTTTTCGCCGATCTTATTCACCACTTCTTTCGGCATCGTGATCCGGCGCTCCCAGTAATCGCTGATCGTCCATTTATAGCTTCCCGGTTTTCCCGTTGCGATTCTTGCTTTCAGAAAGCGGATCTGGTTTCCGTTATCGTCGTATTTCTCTATCACAAAATCATTGATAATGTGTCCCTGCGAATTGTAATACGTGAAGTGAACGAACTCGTTATTGGGAAATTCGGCATGGTAATTTTCAACCAGCAGGCGGTCGCGGTAGTACTTATCCTCAAAATCGAGACGCACCTGGTTGGAGCGAGGCAGCACGATATGATTCAATATCAGTGACATGAGCATAAGAATGGTAGCTGCGATCATGTACGGCCGAAGCATCCGGATAAAAGGTCTTCCGCTGTTCAGGATAGGAATGATCTCTGTGTCCTGTGCCATTTTTGCCGTGAACCAGATCACCGAAATAAAGATGATCATGGAGGAAAAAGTGTTTCCGTAAAAGATGAGGAAATTGAGGTAATAGCCCAGGATGATCTCACCGATCGGCGCCTTGTTCTCAATAAATTCCGATAGCCGCTCTGAAAGGTCGAACACCATGGCAAGCACCATGATCACCCCCAGCATAAAGAAGAAGGTCGTGAGGAACTTACGGATGATATATCGGTCGAGAATTTTCAGCATTACAATCTTCTTCCCAGCTTTTTAACTGCTTCGTCTTTCCAGCTTCTGAAAGTTCCGTCTAAAATACGGCTTCGCGCTTCTTTAACCAAAGCAAGGTAGAAAGCCAGGTTATGAATGGTCGCGATCTGCATAGCCAGGTGCTCTTTCGTCTTAACGAGATGGTGCAGGTAAGCCTTTGTGTAAACCTGGTCAACGTAAGCCGTTCCCAAAGGATCGACCGGAGAAAAATCCAGCTCCCACTTCTTGTTCTTGATATTGATGGTTCCTTCCCAGGTGAACAGCATTCCGTGTCGCGCATTCCGCGAAGGCATAACGCAATCGAACATATCCACTCCCAGGGCAATGCCTTCGAGAATGTTGGTTGGAGTTCCGACTCCCATTAAATAGCGCGGCTTATCCTGTGGCAGAATGGAGCAAACAAGATCCGTCATGCTGTAAAGGTCTTCATCCGGCTCGCCTACCGACAATCCGCCGATGGCATTTCCGAAAGCACCCTGTTCAGCGATAAATTCTGCCGATTCTTTTCTCAGATCCGGGTAAACACTTCCCTGCACGATAGGAAAAAGCGCCTGCTCGTGACCGTACTTCGGCTCTGTTTCTTCAAATCGCGCAATGCAGCGCTTCAGCCAGCGATGTGTCATGTGCATGGAACGCTTCGCATAATCGTAATCGCACGGATAAGGCGTACATTCGTCGAAGGCCATGATGATATCCGCACCGATCGTACGCTGAACGTCCATCGCGTGTTCCGGGCTGAAAAAATGGTAGCTTCCGTCGATGTGGGATTGGAAACGCACACCTTCTTCAACGATCTTGCGCGATCCCGAAAGCGAATACACCTGGTAACCGCCGCTATCAGTAAGAATAGGCCGCTCCCAGTTCATGAACTGGTGCAATCCTCCGGCTGCTTCCATGACTTCCATTCCGGGACGCATATACAAGTGATAAGTATTCCCGAGAATGATCTGTGCCTGGACATCGTCGCGGAGTTCCTGCTGATGCACACCTTTCACTGTTCCCTGCGTTCCCACAGGCATAAATATCGGAGTTTCAATGGTTCCGTGATCCGTATGGAGAAAACCGGCGCGTGCTTTCGACTGCGGATCGGTATGCTTCAGCTCAAAGTGCATAAATCTGTTGAAAAATAAACGCTGCAAAGATAAGTGGATTTCACAAAGCACCCCATCTTTGTGCTCAGAGAAGCAATATAGATGAAAATAATCCCGGAACTACAAGACACGCTCACCTTTTATACCTTTTGGATTTTTGCCGGGATTTGCTTGCTACAGCTGATGTATGTGATCCTTTTTTTCGGAAGGCTGGCTTACAGGAAAGAGCGAAAAACCAGCAATACGGGCAATCTTCCCCCGATCTCCATTGTGATAGCAGCCAGGAACGAATCGGATAACCTGTACGAAAACCTGCCAAAGATCCTCGGGCAGAATTATCCCGACTTCGAAGTGATTGTGGTGAATCACCAGTCGATCGACGATTCCAAACATTTGCTCGGAGCCTTGCAGCGCGATTATAAAAACCTGGTCGTAATGGAAGTCGAACGAAGCAAGCACCTGCTCGCCAGCAAGAAATTACCGCTGACATTAGGCATCAAAAAAGCCCGCCACGAGCACCTGGTACTCACCGATGCAGATTGCAGCCCGGCAACAAATGACTGGCTGCTGCACATGGCCGGACAATTTTCGGAGAAAAAACAAATTGTGCTCGGTTATGGCCCTTACAAGGAAACTCCCGGTCTGCTCAACAAGATCATCCGTTTCGATACGACCATGATCGCAGTTCATTACTTCAGCATGGCGATTAACCGCGTTCCTTACATGGGAGTTGGCCGGAATATGGCTTACACGAAAGCCGTTTTTAATTCGACGCATGGTTTCAAATCCCATTACGCCATTGCTTCGGGCGACGATGACCTGTTCATTCAGGAAGCGGCGAAGAAAAACAACTACACGATAGAGCTTTCACCGGATAGTTTCATGTACAGCGACGCCAAAAGCACATGGGAAACCTGGATCCTTCAGAAGGCCCGCCATTACACAACAGCCTCGCGCTACAAGGTTTTCAAGAAAGCATTGTTAGGAATCTACCCGTTCACCTTGTTAATACTGCTTGTTTCTTTTGTTATTTTGATGCTTGAGCCGGACTGGAGAATTCATGCCGGTGCAGGACTAGGATTGATCATGATCATGAAATGGTGGCTTCTGGGCAAGTGTTTCAGCCGTTTACAGTCGGCAGGATTCATTGCTTTGCTCCCGTTCCTCGATCTGCTTTACGTAGTGATCAGCCCGTTTTTTTATTACTCAACATTGCAAAAAAGGACTTCAACATGGAAGTAGGAGAGCATTTATCCGATAAAGCGAAGATCGACCTGGTACTGGTAGATGCGGCGCGAAACGGTGATCAGGCTGCTTTTGCTTCGTTGATGGAACGTTACCGCGAATCCATCTACTACATGATGATGAAAATGGTGCGCAATTCCGACGACGCCGACGATTTAACGATCGAAGCCTTCGGGAAAGCATTCAGCCGGCTGGAGCAATATTCTCCGAGCTTTGCGTTCAGCACCTGGCTCTTTAAGATCGCTTCCAATAACTGCATCGATTTTATCCGCAAGAAACGCATCAAGCTCACCTCGATGGATACCGGCTACACGAATGAAGACGGAGAAAGCATCAGCATAGACGCCCGTTCTCACACGCGCGACCCGGAAGAAACGATCATTCACAATCAGAAAGTAAAGCACATGCGCACCCTCGTCAGCAAGCTGAAGCCACGTTACCGCGAGCTGATCGAAAAGCGTTACTTCGAGGAATTAAGCTACGAAGAGATCGCCGAAGAGCTGAACCTGCCCTTGGGAACAGTAAAAGCACAATTGTTCCGCGCGCGCGATTTCCTCGCACAGATGATGGCCCAGACGAAAGATTCTATTTGATTTCATTTACTGGGATGAATTGGAAAACGCATCTACAGATAAGTGAGCAGTCCGTCAGCTGACGGACTGTATTCGTTTTTATCACACTTAGTTCGTCATTTGTTTATTCGTGGTAGAAAACCATCACGCTTATCAAGTTGGGTATTAATTGTTAGTACATCGAAAGCCTACATTTGTTAAATCACATGAATGCTGTAAATTTGTAATCATGGACAAAAACAGGAAACAGCTTTATTTTACTTACGAAGAACAGGAAGAAGACTTCAATTGGTAATGCCCGGTGTTTAGCTCAGTATGAACAGAATCAACGCGCGAAGAGAAGTGGGAAGTTAAAGATTGAAACTGTAAAACAATTATCCCGCCTGTTTGATGTCTAAACCACAACTAACTGTCTTTGCAGGATGTAATGGCTCAATCCACTTTCAGTAATTATTAAACTTCCGAAGCAATTTCTCCAGTCAGCAACGTATTGGTTAAATCACTGCAAAGCAGGGATCTTTTTGCGTCTTTCCAAACACAGCGCATTCCTTTGCACATAGAGAACTGTTGTCTCTTATGTGGTGAAAAGAAAACACCCGCCTTATATTAGCGAAAATCGAGAACCTGAATTAATCTACCCATGCATCTCATGGGCCGCATCTCCCGCATAAAAGCCATCAACGATATCCTTGTATTTCTCCAGGATGATCTTGCGCTTCAGCTTCAATGTTGGCGTTAGCTCACCGGTTTCCACACCGAATTCTTTTTCCAGGAGCGCAAATTTCTTAATCTGCTCCCAGTTACCGAAGTTCACGTTCATCTTGTCCATCGCGTGCTGTATCCTGGCAATGACCTGCGGATTATTCGCGATAGCATGCTCGGATCCGTCGCCCAGATCGACATTTTTACGCTTCGCCCATTCACGGACAAATGCAAACGAAGGAACGATCAGTGCAGCAGGGAATTTCTGTCCTTCTCCAACCACCATGATCTGCTCGAGAAAGCGCGATTCCTTGAATTTGTTTTCCATTATCTGGGGGATCACATACTTCCCTCCGGATGTCTTGAAGATCTCTTTTTTACGATCGGTGATCTTCAGGAATTTCTCCTCGACCATCATCCCGATATCACCGGTACTGAACCAGCCCTGGGCATCCAGCACTTCTGCCGTTTTATCCGGAAGATTGTAATAGCCCATCATAACATTCGGGCCTTTAACGAGGATTTCTCCGTCTTCTGCAAATTTCACTTTCACGCCGTCGATCAGCGGACCAACCGTTCCGATCCTGATCCCTCTTTTTAAACAGTTTACCGAGATCACCGGAGAAGTTTCCGTTAATCCGTAACCTTCCAGGATCGGGATTCCCGCAGCCAGGAAAACCTGGGCTAACCGTGGCTGCAAAGCAGCACTACCCGAAGCAACAGCTTTTACCTTTCCGCCGAGCGCTTCCTGCCATTTGGAAAATATCAGCTTCCGGGCTATAGCGAGCTTGAAACGGTACCAGGCTGACTTGCCGACAACATCATAGCTTTCGGCTAATCTCACGGCCCAATAGAACAACATGCGTTTAATTCCACGCTGCTCGTCGCCTTTCGCCATGATCCGGTCGTATACTTTCTCCAGCAAACGCGGAACGGCCGTAAACACCTCCGGCTGCACTTCGCGGATGTTCTCCCCTATCGTGTCCATCGATTCTGCAAAATGGATCGACGACCCAAGGTACATATAAAGGTAGTGAAGCATTCGCTCGTAAACGTGGCAAACAGGAAGGAAAGTGAGCACTTTTGAATGCTCGTTGGCCGGAATGGAATATTCGCAGGCAAAAACGTTCGATAAAATATTGTTGTGGGAAAGCATCACGCCTTTCGGGCTTCCCGTAGTTCCTGAAGTATAGATGATAGTTGCCAGGTCTTCATTCCTGACATTTGCTTTCAGTGCCTTGATCTGGGATTGCGGAACAGCAGCTCCCTTTTCGACCAGTGTTTTATAAGAACAGGTATTCTCCGCCTCATCGAAGCAGAACAGTTGTTCGAGAGTCGGGATTTCAGACTGGATACCGCTTATTTTTTGATACAGCTCTAACGATCCTACAAATCCAAAACGGACCTGTGCATCGTTGAAGATATGCTTATAATCCGCAACGGATATATTTGGATAAACAGGAACGACTATTGCGCCGACCTGCTGAATGGCGATGTCCATCATATTCCACTCCACGCGATTCGAAGCGACCAATGCCACTTTTTCTCCCGGAAGTACGCCCAACGCTACCAATCCCTTTGAAAGGGCATTTGCCTGATCAAGGAACTGCTGTGTCGATACGGGAATCCAAGCACCGTTCACCTTAGTTACGAACATCCGCTCGTTCGGGTAGGTAATTTGCTGATGGTAAGGAACATCAAATAACCGCTTCACCTGATTCATATCTTCTGTAATAGTCATGACAATATATGTATTAAAAATTAACGGAAGAATAGCGAATATTCATCCAAAACAGGGGTTTGTTTTTCTATGGACTGGCAATCCATACGTTCAGCTTACTTTTAGACTGTGGGAAAATAGTTTTCTAAATGCGATCAAGCGCAAGTCGATCAACTAGTTGGAAGTTAAGAGACATTTAGATTTGCGTTTGATCGTCTAGGATTTTTGGTTTGAAAGGTTCGTTTGCCGACGGACCTTTTTTTATTTCCCTGACTTCTGTTCTAAATATAGTAAAATTCGGCGGGATAGCCAGACCACAGAAAGATTTCTTTCACAGCAGTACAAGCTGAAAACAGCATGTTTCAGAAGGATACATGCACTAAAATAACAAGTAGCTGCAGAACCAGCGCGCTTGTCTTATATTGCTGCTAACAACACTTTCCTCACAGCAGGAAACTCTCTCCCAACACTTTCCGCCTCCCATCAACCAGAGTTCAGCCAAACTTCAACCAGAGTTGAGCCAGTGTTCAGGGATAGATCTCCCATAGATGCCCGCTACATCCCGTATACATAATAGATACTTCCCTTATGGTTTACTGCTGAATGAAGCATACATCAGCGCCACCCGAACAAGAGGTCAAAGCATGCTTCAAAACAACCGGCTCTGGCTTTGTTTATTCGGAAGTATACCGTTCTCTTCCCTTGATGAACACTTTAAAAGCGTAATTCGATTCGAACACATCCCGAACTTTAAAAGGGAAAGCAAGGATTACAAAAGTGGCCTCTTTTCCTTTTTCGAGAGAACCGAGCCTTCTTTCCTGGAAGCTCGCAAAGGCCGGCCAGAGCGTCATTCCGTAAAGACATTCTTCAATCGTCAGCGCCTCTCCGGGAAGAAAGCCGCCTATCGGATCGCCCTCTGTATTTTTGCGGTTAACGGCTGCATGAAGCGTTAAATAAGGATTGGTAAGCTCTACGGGGAAATCGGTTCCCAAAGCCAGCATCCCGGTTTGTGCCAGTATGCTTTTATAAGCGTAGGCTCCTTTCAGGCGTTCTGTTCCCAGGCGCGTTTCTGCCCACCGCTGATCGCTCACGGCATGTGTAGGCTGAACGGAAGGAAAAGCGCCTGTTTCGGCAAACAACGCAAAATCGGCAGGATCAATTACCTGAGCATGCTCTATTCTCCAGCGGTGATCGGCATTCCGGGCGTGAATTCCCTTCAGCAGGTCGAGCACGATCTTATTGGTCGAATCACCGATCGCGTGAATGTTCACCTGGTAACCGATCGACTCGGCAATACTCGCAATGCGGTTCATCTCTTTGACCGAAGTGGTGAGCAATCCGTGAGCATGCACATCATCGCTGTAAGATCGCTTCAGCAAAGCGCCGTGTGAGCCCAATGCGCCGTCGCCAATGATCTTGAAAGAGCGAACGATCATGTTCTTTGTGGTGATTTTGCCGTTTTTCTTTGCGAAAGCGATATTTTCTTCACTTGGCATCAGCATTACATAGAGATCGAGGTCGAGCTTTCCGGCTTTCACCATTCCCAGCAGCAACTGGTAATCTTCCTGGTCGACTCCGGCTTCATGAACTCCTGTAATTCCATATTGCAGCAGCTCATGCTGAATGTCTTCCACCGCTTTCACGATCTCTTTCTGATTGAAATCGGGAAGCCTGGCAGAAACCAGCGTAATGGCGTTGTCCAGCAAAAGCCCGGTGCACTTTCCATCTTTAACGGCTACGCTTCCTCCGTCCACAACTGTTTGCGGAGTAATTCCTGCAAGATCCAGCGCTTTCTGGTTCACCAAAGCTGCATGACCGTCTATTCTGTGCAGCAGGACCGGCTTGTCGGGAAACAGCTCGTTCAGTCGTTCATTGGAAGGTAATTCAGCTATTCCCCATAACGACTGATCCCACCCTCTTCCTATGATGAATTTGGAAGGCTTTGCCTGGCTGTATTTCTCAACACGGACAATCAGCTCGTTCATCGATTTGGAACCGACGAGATCCACCGAAAGCTTCTGCCTGGCATAGCTCATAATATGTCCGTGAGCATCCGTAAAACCGGGAAAAACGTCCTTCTTACCGGCATCCAGGTATTCGTCGGCGCTGTACTTATTCATGATCTGGCGCTCAGGCCCGGTTTCAACGATCTTTCCATCGCGGATAGCCATGGCCTCGTGGATCGTATTGGCCTGGTCCATCGTGTGGATCTTCGCGTTGTGGACAATCATATCCACAGCTTGCCCTTTCATACAGGAAGCGGCTGAAAACGCCAGGAGAAGAAATGTAATCAGTTTTTTCATCGTCAGATCGTTTTGTGGATAACAGCCGCACTTGCCTGTGCAGCCGGCATAATAACCATATCGTTAATGTTCACATGCGCCGGTCGTGTACATACATACCAGATCGCATCGGCAATATCTTCGGCCTGCAAAGGATCGAATCCTTCGTAAACGCTTCCCGCAATGGCTTCGTCGCCCTTGAAGCGCACCAGGGAGAATTCCGTTTCGGCAGCTCCGGGAGCAATATTCGTTACTTTGATCGCATACGGGAGCAGGTCCATGCGCATGGCTTTCGACAGCGCATCTACCGCGTGCTTGGTCGCGCAGTAAACGTTTCCGCCCGGATAAACTTCTTTTCCGGCTATGCTGCCAAGATTCACGATATGACCGCTTCCATTGGCTTTCAGAATGGGAATAAATGCTTTCGAAACATAGAGGAGTCCTTTGATATTCGTATCGATCATGCGTTCCCAGTCGTCTGTGATCCCCGTATCCAAAGGTCCGCGGCCAACTGCAAGACCGGCATTGTTCACCACCACGTAAATGTCTTTCCTGATCGATTCCGGCAGACTTTCAACTGCTTTGATCACTTCGCTTTCATTTCTAACGTCGAAACAAAGCGTTTCTATCCTGTTGGAAGCAGAAGTCAGCTCATTTTTCAGTTTCAGCAGCCGGCCGGCCCTTCTTCCTGTTAAAACAAGATCCCATCCGTTTTGTGCAAATAACCGCGCAGTGGCTTCACCGAAACCAGCTGTTGCTCCTGTAATTACTGCAATTTTATTCATGATTCAATTTCTTTTGTTGATTGTATAAGATAAGGGCGGCGATCAGTACTGCGAGGTAAGCCGGAATCCGGTAACGGACAATTGCGCCCAGCACCGGTGTTGTCCACCCGATAAGGATAAACAGCAGGAACGCAAACGAAACCAGCGTCACTACCTGCAGCTTCGCTTCTTGTGAGACATTTTTCCAGTGCCTGAGCTGAAGGGCAAAAAAAGCAAACAGCAGGATCGTTTCTACGACCGCAGGGAATTTCAGCAAACCTCCGGGATCTCCGAAAAAAGGACGGAAAGCCGCATTCACGAATGCTTCGGGAATATTAAGCACGAGCTGGGTAAAAGAAGCATTGATAGAGGTTACCGGGATAGCGCTTTTGCAGCCGTTGGTCTCGTAATAATTGAACCAGCGCACTTTATTCGGAACGAGGTAAACATCCTTAAAAGGACTTGCTTTCCCCAGCGTCAATTGCTTGGCAACGATAGGCCGTTTCAGGTACACCGTTGAATCCGCACGAATATCCAGGTAGCGGAACTGGTCGGGACGGAAATAAAAGAAGCAGGTATCGGCATAGGCATGCAATCCTCCACGGCCAATGTTCACAAAGTCGTATTGCTTTCTCGTAAGGTAATAAGTCGTATCGTCGCGCTTGCCGGGAAATGCAGCTAACGATACAACCACAAGCGACAGCAGCACCGCAAGCGAGATCAGGATTTTTCCACGGAAAACGAATTTGGAAGTAAGGTAAACGGCGATCGCCGGGAGGAGACAAATGAGCACATAAGGCTTGAAAGCAAGCATCAGCAGTATTCCGGAAATAAGCTTGATACTCCGTTTTCCAACTGGCAGCTCATCGAACAGTCCCCGGATCACCAGGCACAAACCTACAATCATCAAGGGCTCCTTCAGCATACTTCCCGTCCAGAACAACAGGCTTGGAAAAGCCACCAGGAGAAACCAGAGCCTCCGGTCGGGCATGCGGACCTGCTTATAAAATGCAAGGTACAATTCCCGGAATCCCAGCAGGGAGAAAAACGACAGCACAATGGCGTGAATGACACTGTTATTGCCGGAGATAAAATGAATGAGGCTGTTGACGCGGATCACGTTTTTGGAATCGTTGATCAGCGTGAGATCACCGGCTGTCCAGTGACTGGTTTCCGACAGGTAATGACGGATCATTTCAGGTGTTTCCATCCCGACCATGAACCGGAGATAATCCGCTATCGAATGATCCGCCACAGCTGCAAGGATCGCGCTTTCTTTTATAAATACATCCGGATCGGCCGTCAGTGTTCCGGAGCCGTAGTAGTGAATATACACCCAGACAAAAACGAAAGCAGCTGCGATTTTCAATCCCCATGCCAGCAATAGATCGTAACGGTGAAGGCCGGGTGTCTCTTTTTTCCAGAGAACCCAGGCACCGAGCACGACGAGTATTGCGAAAACCATAGAGCGCCGAAGTTACTGACTATTCGCCTAATGGTTTCACACGAAAAGCGAAAAGGGCGTAATCTTTAATCATTATGTAGTATACTCACCAATCATCATCTATCATTTTAATATTCTCTTTCTTCCTTCCCACGAATACACAAATGATGCAACGTGTGTAATGAGAGCTAATGCCCGCGATTGCGAGCTCACAAAATCATTTCGCCTATGGGTTGGTGATCCGCCGGCGG
>Ga0247810_10001191_pt1 | contig 17503 bp, 19 predicted proteins | sample UWRJL119311C1_FD_179918 | JGI IMG/M metagenome (GOLD analysis project Ga0247810, IMG submission 179918) | Plant litter microbial communities from Arlington Agricultural Research Station in Wisconsin, United States - UWRJ-L119-311C-1 | ecosystem: Environmental > Terrestrial > Plant litter >...
AAGGAGATCAATTACGATTCCATCGAAGATATTATCATCAACAATCCTGAACAGCTGTTTATACGCACCTCCGAGATAGCAAAATCGCCGAAGGGAATTATTGCCGAAGCAGCCAATAAAATGGCGCTGTGGGAACTGAATAAAGTATTGATGGCGGCCCGGCAGTCGGACAAAGACCTGGAGCGCTACCAAACGGAATACGACGCATTCGAGGCCATCCTGCTGCCAAAGCTTCCGCCTTCCGCTTTTAAATCCAACGGAGGCGAGGCCAAGCCGCACAAGAAACTGCTGAATGTGCTGAATCCGGGGCTCAGCTTTGAAGACAAGGCCGGAATGCTTGCTTCTTTCAACTTCCTGACTGTCGAAGACCAGCTCGTTACCATGGAAGCGCTGAACAGCTCGATCAACGAATACGTTGAAAAGCGCAGCTACGAGATCTTCACCGCGCTGGGCGGACAGGCCAATCAATACGAGAATATCCTGGTTGCAGCGGGAGACGGATCGGAAACTTCCGGATTGCTCAACGAGCGGGAGAAAGACGAAAACGGCCGCTGGAACAAAGGATTGCCGAAAGCAGTTGGCTTTTTTCCTTACCAGGTAAGGATGATCGAGCCAGAAAAACGCAAGAAAACGGCACTCGAAGCATTGCGTTTCGCCACGATAGATCTGACGACAGCCGGGGAGAATAAGCTCACACAGCTTCACTTCGACGTCTGGGGATACAACGGCGAAAAGCAAACAACTGTGGTGGTGGAGCGCAACGGCATTTCCTACCACTTTTTCGGATCGGGAGAGACCCGTTTCCTTACGCCTGATTCGGCATTTGGCGGCGGGACGACTTTTCAATCGGTGATCAACGATCTGCGGGTGAACAAGATCGGGAAGCTGAACGAGAAGATCTACGGAAAGCGCGGTTTCGATTACCAGATCGAGTACAACAAAAAGAAGAAAGACGAGACGGAGATCAAAATACAGAAGACCGAGCACAACTATTCCGATATGCACAAGTCGACTATAACGACCAGCCCGAAAGCACCGCGCAGCGTTAAGAAGGCGAAAAGAAAAGCAAACAGCGGTACTGGCGGCGATCCACCGTACTACCAGCCTAAGACTGATTCCGATAAAAAAGCGAAGAAACGGGAAGAGAATGACATTGTGAGCCTTTACGGACAGTACGACATGTATAAAAAGCGCATTGCCGACCTGGAAAAGGAAAAGCAGGAAGCAGTCGATCAGCTGGCGATCTATCAGCGCAGGCTGGACCTGTTCAATGAAATGATCGGACACAACTGGGCTACTTACACGGTTAAAGACGGTTTTTACACTTTCCAGGATTCGACGACCTTCGACAGCTACACGCAGGAATTCACTTTCCGCGCCGATACGCTGAAAACAGGATTTGAAGTGCGTTTGCTATCCATTCCTTATTCATCGCTTTCGAACGAAGCCGACGAAGTGATGCTGCACGTGAACATGATCGATGCGAAACCGGGTTTCGATGCACGATTGCAGCTCGATCTTGTCGATGCTTTCAAACCGAACAGCTGGACGCTCGATACCCCGATCTTTACCAATGCCGATAGTGTGGCCGTTCGCCAGCTGTTCGAAGGATTGCTGAATAAGAAAACCCCGTTAACAGCCGTTTCAAGAGGGCAGGGGATAGGAGCGTGGAATGGCCAGCGAACCGTAAAAGCAGCCGATCGCACAGAAATGAGCGCTTACCCGGGAAGTACAGCCGAAGAACAGGAGGCAGCCCGTTTCAGCGAGGAATTCGTTCGTTTGCGCTCTTCGGAAGTAAATGTGACGATCAACCGCGGCATTTTTATCGAAGTGAATACCTTCACCGACCCGGTAAAAACCAATCTGAAATCGGGGAATGAAGCGATCCAGAATACGATCAACCGCTACCAGCTGAGTGGGAACGACTACCTGAGCGCGCTGAGAACGGCAGCTATTATTCAGAAAATGAAAGCCGAGCTGAACATCCTGGCCGGAACTTACATGAACAGGGAAGAAGCAAAGATCGTTATCGACCGCCTCAACAAGACGCTCGACGGATTGCGCGTGAGTACAGGAGCCACTTCCTGGAAATGGCAGGAGTTGCTGGAACAGTAGTCTCTATCAGCTTTCTTTTGAAATTCCGGACTGCAGCTCTTCCATCAGGTTGACGAAGTACAATTGTTCGGTAGCGCGTGTTGTTGCGGTGTAGAGCCATCTCAGGAAGCTTTCGTCCAGTTGCGCTTCTTCGACATAACCGTGATCTATAAATACGGCCGACCATTGTCCGCCCTGGGCTTTGTGACAGGTTACGGCATAAGCGAATTTGATCTGGAGCGCATTGAAATAAGGCGTTTTCATGATCTGTTCGTAGCGCTTCTGCTTGTTGTGAACGTGCGAAAAATCCTTTTCGATCTCAAAGAAAAGCTCTTTCAGGAAATTCCGGTCGAGATTCGGGGATTCGATGGCTAGCGTATCCATAAAAGCGATCGTGTCGAAGCGATCCATTTCCGGGTAATCGATCATGGAAACCTCGAGGTGCGCAAACCGGACATTGTAAAGCGTTTCGACCCTTTTTACACGGTGAATCTTCAGCAATTCGCCGTTGGCAATGAATCCCGCGGTGCTCAGCGGATCGAGCCAGAAATAGTTGTTCTTCACCACCATGATGAAATCTCCGCCCGCCAGCTCGTCTTCCATGTAAAGAATCCTGTTTCGCACATTCTGATTGTACAGGTTTGCCCGCTTATTCGACCTGGTAACGATCATTACTTCATCGGAACCGTAGCGGTCGTAGGCACTTTCGATCTTTTCGATCAGCTCATCGCCGGCAACCGCCTGAACGTCCTTGAATTTCTCCAGGTCGAGCTTAGGTAGCTTCCCCGTTCCGTGACAAGCGCGAATCTTCGTAGCATTCGCCAGAATCCCCGACTGGTGTTCCTGCCTGACCACATTCGTAAGTCCGTACAGGATGAAATTCACCCGCGGAAAGTGATTTCCGAGATAATCTGCACTCAGCGCCGGGCTTTCCGTTGATCCGACGGGCGGCAGCTGTCCTTCGTCACCAAGGAAAATGAGCTTGCAGTTCTCGCCCGTGAACACATAACTGATCACGTCTTCGAGCAGGTTCCTGGAAATGCTTCCATCGGCCTGCAGCGAGAAATCGCCGATCATAGAAGCTTCATCGACGATGAAAACCGTGTTCTTCGATTTGTTCACTCCAAGCGTGACTTTCGCACCGCCGTCTGTTCCCGTATTGGTGAAGTAAATGCGCTTGTGGATCGTCGTAGCCATTTCATTCGCCCTGAGAGAAAGCACTTTCGCAGCCCTTCCCGTAGGCGCCATGAGAACAGACCGGATCTTATTCTTTTTCAATGCCTTCGTGTAGGCTCCGAGAATGGATGTTTTCCCGGTTCCGGCATAGCCTTTCAGTACAAAACACTCCGGATTTTCCACTGAGAACGTGAAATTGACAAGCTCCGTGATCAGCTCAGCCTGCTCTTCGTTAGGGGTATGAGGAAAGAAGGCGAAGCAATCCTCCAGGCACAGTTGTTTCAGCTCGTTTCGATCCATGAGCTAAAGTTAATCATTCGCTGACTTCAGAGATATAATCCGGAATTAATCCCCGTTTTTAACCCTACAGATTTGGTTTCTTGGATTGAAAAGCAGCAATCAGTACATTTGAGTAAAACGAAGAAAGATGTTTTTTTTGAAAATGGTTCCGATACCGTACGTATGGATGACATGAAAATGGTCACCGACTTTTCTCTGAAAATCGATAAGCTGGAAAGCGCATTTCTTGTTCATATTCCTGCCTACAATATTCATTTTTACACCACTAAGGAAGACGAAAAGAACAGAGCGCGCACGAATCGTTAGTATCATTCTTCAGGTATCGGATCAAAGAGCAGGGAATGGACAAATTTCTGAGTCACATGCTCAGCCTGGGATTTACTATTAAAAGCGTATCGGGTAAACCATCTTCAGTCTCCAGCAAAGGATCTCTGAAAGATGCGTTTCTTCTTTCATGAAAATTCTCCAAACCTGTATTATTTCTTTACTTGAGAGCCATGCAATCGTACCGATCTATATGGATATTCACCAAATAGGGTCAGTTACTTACTATTTTGGAGGTGAACGGGGAATGAGCCTGAAATTTATCAGCTCTGTGTCCCGTATGAAGTTGCCGTTGGGTATTTAAAATTGTTTTCATTGTAAGACGAGATTTATACGATCGTTGGTAGTGATTGTAATTGCGACTGGTAATAGTTGCTATCGTGAAGACTTAGCCGCTCCGCCTAAAAACACTACTTTTACAGCGCGAAGAGCATGCAATGGAAAAAACACAGCTTATAATCGAGATCAACGAGGCGCGTATGTCGGCACACAAGCTTGACAACGGTACGCTGGAACTGCTGGCAGGTTCTGTTTGTACGAATCGGACAGATGCCGGCTACAAGCAAACGCTGCAGGACCTGATCGCCCAGTGCGGCAATACGGATAGCTTCGATACTTTTTCCTGCTCGTGGTCGGATCACCGGACGACACTTGTCCCGATGTCGCTTTTCGGAGAATCGAAGCCGGAATTACTGCTTGGGCTTACTGTTCACCAGGAAATTCCGAAAGGAGAAACAGACTACAACCGTTTGCCGGAATGGAACATCGTGAACGTTTACTACATGCCGCTGTGGATTAAAAGCGCCCTGATCGTTAAGATTCCGCGGATTGTTATCCAGCATGAGCTGACGCATCTGCTTCGCTTCCTGAATACCGGATCGACCATTCCCCTGAGAGCTCACGTAATCATGCAGGAAACCCATTTCTGCTGCGTGATCCGGAAAGACGGGCAGATCGTTCATGCAAGCTACCAGTCTTATCAGACACCGGAAGATGTGCTTTACCATTTGCTTTACTGTTACAAACATGCAGGAATCGCTTCCAAAGGAGAATTGTTCCTTCATGCTGCAACAGACTCCATTTTTTCCAAAACCGAACAGCTGAAAACGCTGGCCGGCAAGCTGGATACGTTTAATCATCAAACCATCACCGTTCATTTACAGGAACACTTAAAATTTCAGACACTGTGCGTATAATCCGAGGTATTTACAAAGCGAGACGATTTTCTCCACCCAAGAATTTTCCTTCCCGCCCTACGACCGATTACGCCAAGGAAGGATTGTTCAACGTACTTGAGCACCGTATAGATCTTACCGACCTGGAGATTCTTGATCTTTGCGCCGGGACAGGAAATATTTCACTGGAATTCCTTTCGCGGGAAGCTGGTAACATAACAGCCGTCGACCGCCATCCATTGTGTATCCGCTTTATTTACAAATGGGCGAAAGAGCTGAATACAGGCCCTGAATTCCAGATCGCTCAGAATGAAGTGCTTCAGTTCGTAGACAAGACCAAATCCACTTACGACCTTATTTTCGCAGATCCACCGTACGATGCCGCTATTCATCACGATCTTGCAACGAAGGTCATAGATCGTAAGCTGTTAAACGAAGGAGGGCTGATGATTATCGAGCATGGCCGCCAGACAGATCTTTCCGCGCTTCCGCATTTCCAGGATGTGCGTAATTTCGGAAATGTGTATTTTAGCTTCTTCACGCAGGAAACACCAGCACCATGAGAAAAGCTTGCTTTCCGGGCTCATTCGACCCGTTTACAAAAGGCCATGAAGATATCGTAAGAAGAGGACTGACCCTGTTCGATGAGGTGGTCATTGCTATCGGTCACAACACTTCCAAGCAAAGTTTGTTCGACCTCAATGCGCGGGTAAAGCACATCACATCCCTGTTTGCGGGAGAAAAACGTGTTTCCGTTCAGACTTATTCCGGACTAACCACCGTATTTTGTGAGAAAACCGGCTGCACGCATATTCTTCGCGGACTGCGCGACAACAAAGATTTTAATTACGAGCAGCCAATTGCACTGATGAACCGTACTATGGCTTCCATCGAAACTGTTTTCCTGCTTCCCGATCCTGTGTTACTGGCGATCAATTCGACCATTGTTCGCGAGATCTATAAAAGTGGCGGGAAAATTGATGCCTTTGTAACAAATCCGGCTCAACTCGTTAACTAAGACATGAAACGTTATATCCTGCTCGTCCTCGGACTTGTATCTTCGATCTCTCTGTTTGCAGATGAAATCACGAAAATTTCCGGAATTGCTCCGAAATATGTGGGCAAGCAGATCGAAGTTTTCCAGATCATGGATTATATTTCCATGAAACAGGAACGCATTGCTTCGGCTACTGTTGGCGAAGACAGTACTTTTACGCTGAGCTTTTACCTGAAAGAAACCCGAAAGCTGATTCTTTCGGCCAGCAACAATACAGGCTATCTTTACGCAAGGCCAGGGGGAAGCTACGATGTTTTCATGCCCGACCGCAATCCTTACGATCCTTACAGGCCGCTTGGGAACAATGTCGAGCTTACTTTTTTCGGGCTGGACTCAACGGATATCAATTACAAGATCCTGACATTCAATCGCTGGACAGACGAATTCGTTGCCACCTTCTATACCCGGAACAACGCAGCTGAGGTCTACTTTTCAAGAAGAGTGGACACCTTTAAAATGGATGTTCAGAAATACTACCAGGCAGATACCGGCGACTATTTCTTTATGACCTACGTGAAATTCTCTTTAGGAAAGATCGACGATCTTCGTTTCGTCGGAAGCCGGAACCAGTATGAAAAGTATGATTTTTACCTGAAAAGCTTTCCTGTAAGCTACCAGAATGATATGTACATGGATTACGTTTCGCATTATTACGATGAGCTGATGCCGAGGCTGAATCAAAAGGTGAATGACAATTTTTACCTGGCGTTGCTGAAATCGAGCCCGACACTGATGATGCGATCGCTGGCCCAGGAATATACGCTCAACAACAACAGGAAGCTGCGGGAGCTCATCATGATCAAGCTGCTGAGCGAGGCTTATTACGAGAATGATTTTCCGCAGACTAACATTCTGACCGTACTCGACAGTATTTCCAAACACGCTGTTTTCGAGCAGAACAAGATCGTTGCTTCCAACATTATTCTTCGCCTGACCGAGCTGTCGCAAGGCTCGAGAGCTCCTGATTTCACTATTGCCGACGACGCGGGTTCGCTTTACAATCTCAAGCGTTACGATGGAAAGTATTTGTACCTGTTTTTCGTGAAGGAAGGCGCCGATACTAAAAAACAGCTGGAGCTGCTTGCCCCGATCTACCAGCGGTATTCTTCCCATATCCGATTCCTGATGGTGATAAAGAAGAATACATCTTCCAATCCGCAGGTCATTTCGGAAATTCAGAAATCCGTTCCGTGGGAAAGTGTTGCAGTTGACGAGCGGCATATTATCTACACCAATTACCAGGTCGTGGCAACTCCGCATTATGTGCTCATCGATCCGACGGGATATGTGGTTGCAGCGCCGGCCCTTGGTCCAATACCAAACGGACAGTACGAGACGATCGACAAAACCTTCTTTTCCATCAAAAAACTACTGGAAGAAAATACTGAAGGCGGTAAATAGCGGCTTGTTCCGAATTTGAGGTTATTTTTGCAGCACAATTTTCCGTTATGCGTTACAATCTTAGTGAGATTACAGAAGTCATCAAAAACAGGCGAACCATTTTTCCTGAACAATTCAGCGATCGTAAAGTTCACCGCGAACAGATCGAGCTGATCCTGAACAATGCGATCTGGGCTCCATCTCACGGAATGACGCAGCCGTGGCGCTTTACTGTTTTTACAGACGAATCGCTAGCGGATCTTTCTGAAAACCTCGGACGCATCTATGTGGAAACCACACCGGCCGATAAACAGAACGATGGGAAGCTTGCAAAGATGATGTCCCGGCCAAAGCTGTCTTCGGCAGTTATTGCTATTTCCATGAAACGCGACCCGAACGGAAGGATCAGTGAAATGGATGAATTGCTCGCTGTTGCCTGCGCCGTTCAGAATATGCACCTGACCTGTACCGCTTATGGTCTCGGAGCTTTCTGGGCAACTCCCGGAGTTATCTATAAACCGCAGATGAATGCTTTCCTGGAGCTGGAAGAAGAAGATAAATGCATCGGGCTGTTTTACATCGGCTATCCGGCGATCGAATGGCCGAAAGGTCAGCGTAAACCGATCGAATATGTTACTTCCTGGAGGCAATAATTGCTTTTTCTGCACGTTAACTCAACCAGGATGTCAGCAAACGCGTTCTATAGAACAGTAAACATTCTTTTTATCTAGTTTCGCATCATGAAGGGAATTCTCTCTGCCTGTTTTAGTGTTTTGCTGGGCTGTTATTTTTCAGCTGCCCAGCCCAGGGAAAAGCGGGATAAATTCCCCTCTTATTTCGGGCTGATAGCTGCGCCTGTTTTCCCTACGAATGTCCTGGGAGACAAAACATCCATTTTCAGGGATTCGACGCAAACCATGACTACGACTTTCAACCAGAAGACAGGTTACATGTTCGGAGCTTCCGTGCGGATCGGATTAACAAAGCGGATCAGTATTGAAACCGGCCTCACACAGATCAGGAGAAATTTTTCGGTCAATCATTCGATTCCGGATTCCAGCGTACTCGAAACAAAAACATTCAGCTTTGTGAGCTACGATATTCCAATCAACGGACTGGTTTACGTTCAGCTCACCGAGAATATTTACATGAATGCCGCCCTGGGTGTTTCGATCTCCCACTATCCGAGTGATATTATTGATACGATACGTCCGGGTGGAAAGAATTTTCTCACACAGGAAGGCCGCCGTATCAAACGTACCTGGTTTTCGTTCAATGCCGGAATAGGATTCGAGTACCGGACGGAAAAATCCGGAACGTTCTACATTGGCGGAGCAGGAAAAGTACCGCTTTTACCTATTATGTTCGGTGTCGGGATCATGAACCAGGTTGGAACTTCCCAGAGACTCGTTGCTTACGGCCCGGTCGATGGCAGCTACTTATCAGTCGATATCCGTTATTATTTTCCGAACCTGCGCAACAAAGGAACTCAATTCAAACCCGGCCCGATCGAACAATGACACAACTTCCTGAAAAAGCCCGCTTACTGATTGATAAGCTTCAGTTAACCCCACATCCCGAGGGCGGTTACTTTAAAGAGACCTACCGTTCGGAGATTGCGCTTGAGGGCGGGGAAAGACAATTGATGACTTCTATTTTCTTTCTGCTTACGGGAGCGGATGTTTCTCATTTTCACCGCATAAAATCAGACGAATGCTGGTACTTTCATGAAGGTTCCACTTTAACGGTCCATACACTCGATGATTCCGGTCACCATGAATTCCAGCTTGGAAATGACCTGGCAAACGGCGATCTTCCATTTTACCTGGTGAAAGCCAATACGATCTTCGGCTCTTCTGTTTCATCCGGCGAAGGCTATGCGCTTGTTTCGTGTGCGGTTGCCCCGGGATTCGATTTTGCAGATTTTGAGCTCTTCAGTTACGATCAGCTGATCGGCGATTATCCGCAGCAGGAAGAGATCATCCGGAAACTGACCTGATCTCAGGGTTTCGCAAGCCGCCTTACATCCTGTCCGCTCGGATTTTCGAATAATTCCAGCTCAAATGAATTGATGGTAGCAAACAAATGGTCGAAAATATCAGCCATGATGTGCTCGTAATTGCTCCAGGTCTTATCGTGGGTAAAGCAATAGATCTCCAGCGGAATTCCATTAGGCGTTGGTGCCAGCTGTCGCGACATCAGCGGCATATCCTGGTTGATATCGGGATGATGCAGCAGGTAGTTTTCGACATACATTCTGAACAGCCCTATATTGGTTTGCCTTCTCGCATTGATGGAATCGTCTTCACTGAAACCATGTTTGGCATTGTATTCCTCTACTTCGCGCTGAGTGGTACGCACGTATTCGTGGAGTACTTTAATGCCCGTAAGCTTCTGCAGCAATTCGTCCGAAGCAAAATGAATGGAATCGATCTGGATATAGAGCGAGCGCTTGATCCGCCTTCCGTTGGATTCCTGCATGCCGCGCCAGTTAATAAACGAGTCGCTGATAAAAGCATAGGTCGGAATAGTGGTGATGGTCATGTCGAAATTCTGAACTTTCACCGTTCCGACATTGATCTCCGTAACAAATCCGTCGGCTCCGTATTTGTCCATCGTTACCCAGTCACCGATCCGGATCATATCGTTTGCCGCGAGCTGCACGCTTCCTACAAATCCGAGGATCGTGTCTTTGAAAACAAGTACCAGGATGGCCGTTAAAGCTCCGAGCGAAGTGAGGAAGAACAGGGGCGACTGATTCATGATCCTCGCCAGTATAAGGATCACAAAGATGAAGGTAACGGTGATCTTGGAGATTTGGAAATAAGAATTGATTGGCTTATCGCGGTAAATATCCCGTTCTTTTACGATATCCCGGATGGCATTCAATGTACGGTTGATCGAAACCAGGATGACTGTTATGATCAGTACATCGGTGACTTTCATGGAAAAATTGTTCCAGGTCGGGTACTGGTAAAAGACAATGGAAAAGAAGTATTCCATAAACGTGAGCGGCAGCAAATAAGCAATTGCCCGGAATACGCGGTTGGAGAGCAGATGATCGTCCCAGGTTGTTTTTGAAAGATCGGCTATCAGGTGTAATCCACGGAGCAGCACCTGCCGGGCGAACCACCACATAAAAAGCGACAGCACCACCATAGCGAGGAACAGGCAGGTTGCAATGAACGGCGCCTGCTCTTTGAAAGTTACTTCATCAAAGACCCACGTGTTATCAACACGGTGAATGTATAGTTTTCGGATCCAGTCAATGATAAATTCCTTCACTCTTTTTATTTTTAGCCTAAAATTAATCAGAATTTGAGCAAACTGCGCGTTTATTCCCTCGGACTCTTTACTTTACTCATGGTTCCGATCGCCTGGGTGCTTCAACTGGTGGTTTCACCATCGATGCCACCGTGGCAGGAATTCTTCCGGATCGACGAACTTTTTTCGACCTGGACACTGATCGGCATCGAGTTCGGATTGCTGTTTGGCGCCCTAATGCTCCTTATTACCGGAACGGATGTCGCTTCTCAAAGCTTTGGCCAACAGATCCGGTTGATCCGTTCTTTCCGGCTCACCATCGTAGATACGGTCTTTCTTTCGCTTTGTGCGGGAATAGGTGAGGAGTTTCTGTTCCGGGGAGCGTTGCAGGACCTGGCACATTACTGGCTGTCTGGCAATTTTTTTCCTGCCGGCCTCCAGCAGTGGCTTCCCCAGTTGCTGACATCGGTGGTTTTCGTTGCCATTCACGGCTATATCAATCCGCGTGACTGGGACACCACGAAATTCGGGCTGATCGTTCTCCTGTTCATTATCGCTTTAAGCTTTGGTGTTTCTTCGCAGGGAATCTGGTTCTGCATTGCGGCTCATGCGGCTTATGATTTTCTGCTGCTGATCTGGTGGAGCCGGTATAAGCTAAATTCGTAAAACAACAACACTGGTGTAGCACTCTTCCTACAGGGGAGGAAATTCCTAATTCTTTCTATCGGGAAAATTACCAGTTAAGACTACAAATCATTCGACTGAATCACCAGCCTGTTTGTTTTCAGAGCGAAAATGCAGGTGGGAAGCACGACCGTATTATCGATATTCAGTCGTTCCAGGTAACGCAAAGAACAGATAGATTCCGGAACAGTGAACAGGAAACCAGCGCGATAGATCCGGAGCTCTTTCAGCTGTTTGAGCGAAGCAAGGGAAGAATCCAGCTCCGTCAGCTCATTGTAGCCAAGATCTAAGACCTGGAGATTGGAAAGACCGTAAAACCCCGGAGGCAGTTTGGTAAGCTTGTTTCGTTTAAGCGTGAGCTGTTCGAGTTTTTTCAGCTTTCCTATCGAATCCGGAAGATGAATGAGCTTGTTGTTGTTCAGGTACAGCCATTCGAGGTTTTCCATTTCGCAGAGGCAGGCCGGAAGAGAATCGAGCTCGTTGTAAGCAAGGCTGAGGATCTTCAGCGAGTTCAGCTTGCAGATCACTTCCGGGAAAACCGAGAAATTATTCTTCCCGAGGTAAAGTACTTCGAGCGATTGCAGCTCTGAGAGTCCGCCGGGGAGTTCTGTTAACTGATTTCCGAAAACCGACAGGGAGGTTAAAGAAGTGTCTTCCAATGCTTCCACAGGGAATTCCGTGAGTCCTTTCCGGTTAAAATTAAGCCCGCGTTTGCCTGCCCCGATTCCCGAAGTGTAAATCGAACAGCCGTAAAACACTGCCAGAAGGCCTGAAAAAGCTAGGAATGCGGTTTTTTTTATCATCAACACTAAAATACATAAACAAACAATGGCAACTATTCTCTATTTTAGTAGTCTAAACATAAACCACGCTGGCACGTTAATTGCCAAAAGGGTTGCGATTAAAACTTTAGAAAAATGATGAAAATAGCTATTATGGCAATGGCCCTCCTGGTAGGCGGAATTGCTTTCGGACAAGAAAAAGCGGCTAAAACGCCGGAACAGAAAGCTTATAGTCTTACAACTAAGCTTACAAAAAGATTAGATCTGACAGAGGGTCAGGTAGCACAGATCTCTGAGGTGAATACCGGGATCGCTATGAAGAACGATGGAATTCGTACCAACACGAGCTTCACTCAGGAACAGAAAAAAGAAATCATTGCTTCTAATTACGAAGCTGCTAAGTCCATGTACAAATCCATCCTTACAGGTGAGCAGTACACAAAATTCATCGCTTTGGAAAAAGAAAGAATGGATAAAAAAGGCGGAGCGAAATCAACAGAAGAAGAATTAGACGATTTGTAGTCTTTACATCTCTATAAAATAAAAAGCCCCGATAGCGATATCGGGGCTTTTTTATGGCTATAAGTTTCAGGCTTTCAGCTTGTGAGCGAAGACCTTCCTGAATTTCTCTACTTTCGGACGAACAATTGCCTGGCAGTAAGCATTTCCGGGATTGAGCTCGAAATAGTCTTTGTGATAGTCTTCTGCCGGGTAGAAGGTTGAAAGCGGGGTGATCTCTGTTACGATAGGCCGGTCCCACACTTGTTCTTCCTCCAGCTTCTGTTTGAAGCGCTCGGCGCTTTCTTTCTGTTCTTGGTCGTGATAGAACACCGAAGAACGGTACTGTGTTCCTACATCGTTTCCCTGGCGGTTTAACTGCGTCGGATCGTGAACAAACCAGAATACTTCCAGCAGCTGGTCGAACGAGATTTTTTCATCGTCGTAAACAACCCGCGCTACTTCGGCATGACCGGTAGTTCCCGTACAAATATCTTTGTAGGTCGGATCGGTCGTTTGCCCGCCGGTGTAACCAGGCGTCACACTTATAACGCCTTCGACTTCTTTATAAACGGCCTCGATGCACCAGAAACATCCGGCACCGAGTGTTGCTTCTTTTATCATATTTTCAATTTGAATAATTAAAGTTAGCTATAGTTCGGTTTAGTGAACCACAAAAAGGCACAAAAGAACGGGTTGAATCTAAGCTGCTGACTGGTTGCAAACTAGTTCTTCTCAAAGCTCAGCGCAATGGAATTCATGCAGTAGCGCAAACCTGTAGGAGCAGGACCATCTGTGAAAACGTGGCCGAGATGTGCTTCACAGCGGGAACACTGTACTTCCGTTCGCTGCATGCCGTCCGAATTATCGGCAACTTTCGTGATTGCTTTCGGGCTGACCGGCCGGTAAAAGCTGGGCCAGCCTGTTTTTGAGTCGTATTTTGTCTCACTGCTGAACACCGGTTGTCCGCAGCAAACGCAACGATACATTCCCTTTTCGTGATTCTTCAGTAGTTTTCCGGTGTAAGCCTGTTCCGTTCCTTCTTTCCTGGTTACCAGGAATTGGTCATTGGTTAGAATGGCTTTCCATTGTTCTTCCGTTTTTCGAACCTTCTCCGTTCCATTAGGATCTATATCGGATTTCTGAGCCGGATCAACCGAAGATTTACAGGCTATCCAGAAGCCCGCAGTAAGGAAAAGCGCTAAAGGAATCTGGAAAATAGTAAATAACCGGTCGTTTCTTCTTGAAGTTCTCATCTGTGCAAGTTTGTTACAAGTTACGTCGTGTTCGTTTAGGCGGTTTCCGTGTAAATGTTAAATAGTTTTGTATTTGAATGAATGCCAAACGGGTGAAGGCCGGCTTCGGATATTGTCAATTCCTCATTGTTGCTATTTTTGTCTTCATCAGACTAGTAATCGAAACATGAGCTACAAATCCTTATTCCGCAAGAAGAATGTTCAGGACATCCTGAATGCAGTCGAAAAAAACGAAAGTGACGGACATGGTTCGCTTGGCCGCCATCTCGGGGTTCGCGACCTTGCTGCTTTTGGTATTGCTGCGATCATCGGTGCCGGTATTTTCTCGACAATCGGTAAAGCGAGCTCGGATGGAGGCCCGGCAGTGATTTTCCTGTTTCTTTTTACGGCGATTGCCTGCGGATTTGCGGCCTTTGCCTACGCCGAATTTGCGTCGATGGTTCCTGTTTCGGGAAGCGCTTATACCTATTCCTACGTGGCTTTCGGTGAGATAATCGCCTGGATCATAGGTTGGTCGCTGATCATGGAATATGCCATCGGGAATATAACGGTCGCCATTTCGTGGAGCGATTACTTTACAGGACTCCTGGAAAACATACGGATAGAATCATGGGGACTCAACGGCATCCACATTCCGCAATGGATGCAGATGGATTATCTTTCTGCGCACAACGGTTACAACGAAGCGGTAAGCCTTATGCAGAGCGGAAAAGTATTCGCCAATCTCGATGCACCGCTTCAATCTGCGTATATCGCGTGGACAAATTGTCCGACACTCGGTCCGATCCATTTCGTGGCCGATCTTCCAGCGCTTTTTATCATCGTATTCATTACCTGGCTGGTGTATCGCGGTATGAAGGAATCCAGGAACGCAAGCAATGTGATGGTAGTCGTGAAGCTGGCGATTATCCTGCTGGTTGTGGCCGTCGGGATCTTTTACATCGATACTGCCAACTGGGATCCGTTTGCACCAAATGGAGTAGGAGGGATCCTGAAGGGAGTTTCCGCCGTTTTCTTCGCCTATATTGGTTTCGATGCGATTTCCACAACTGCCGAAGAATGCAGGAATCCCCAGCGCGATCTTCCGAGGGGAATGATGTGGGCGATCATTATCTGCACCATTCTTTACATCATCATCGCACTTGTGTTAACGGGAATGGTATCCTACAAAGAGCTGAATGTGGGAGATCCGCTGGCGTTCGTGTTCACGAAGTTCCAGGACCTGAAATGGCTTTCCGGGATCATAGCAGTGAGTGCCGTTATTGCTATGGCAAGCGTACTCCTGGTATTCCAGATGGGACAGCCGCGTATCTGGATGAGCATGAGCCGAGACGGTTTATTGCCCAAGAAATTCTCGAAAATCCACCCGAAATACAAAACACCGTCCTTCTCGACAATCGTCGTGGGATTCGTGGTAGCAGTGCCGGCCCTGTTCCTTAACCTGACGATCGTAACGGACCTGTGCAGCATAGGAACACTTTTCGCTTTCGTGATGGTTTGTGCCGGCGTGCTGGTGCTTCAGAACAAGAAAGACATTCCACGGGGCAAATTCAAGATCCCTTACGCCAACTCGAAGTTTATTCTTCCTGTTCTGCTGGTGCTCGGAATTGTGCTGTCTTTTACCATGAACAAGGAAGCTTCGATGGCTTTCCTGAAAAACGAGCGCGAGCTGCTGAACCGAAGCGATATGCTGACATCACTCACCACCGCACAAACCGATCAGATCAAGATCGAAGTGGAACGCATCGATTACAAGCGCTACGAAGGCCAGGACAAAGATCTGGAGAACTACTTCAGCGATCTTTCCGAAGAAGAGTACGTAAAAACCGCTGCTGCTGTGGGATTAACCGATAAGCAGATCTATGAGACCGGCGCGAGCCTCTTCAAGCATAAGATCCCGATGTGGATCTTCCTGCTGTCGCTCATCGCCATAACGATCTGGTCGGTAAAAGCCAACCTGTCGCTCATCCCCGTCCTCGGACTGATCAGCTGCCTGTATATGATGGCGCAGCTAAGTGTCTGGAACTGGTTCTATTTCTCGATCTGGCTGATAATTGGCCTGGTTATTTATTTCAGTTACGGACGGAAGCGGAGTAAGTTGAACCTGTTGAATAATCCGGTGTTGTAATAAAGACAAGGTACTGTTTCGATGGGGTGATCCTCTTCTCTGACAGGTTGCACGTCCTCTTTGATGAGTTGTCGTTTGCTTTAGAATTATCCAGTGTGAATTTGACAATTGCCCATTGATAATTGTCCATTCTTCCGTATCTTCGCGCATCAAAAACGAATACAGCATGTTTGAAAATCTTACGGACAAATTTGAACGGGCCTTTAAAGTCCTCAAGGGACAAGGGCAGATCAGTGAAATAAACGTTGCTGAAACGCTTAAAGAAGTACGCCGCGCATTGCTTGATGCCGATGTCAACTATAAAACAGCCAAGGATTTTACCGATCGTGTAAAGGAACAGGCGCTGGGCCAGAATGTGCTCACAGCCATTTCGCCTTCGCAGCTGATGGTAAAGATCTGCCACGAAGAGCTCGTAGAGCTGATGGGTGGAAACGAGGTCGAGATCAATATTCAGGGCAATCCGGGAATTATCCTCATGTCCGGTCTTCAGGGATCGGGTAAAACGACGTTCTCCGGCAAGCTTGCCAATCACCTCAAAACGAAGAAAAACAAGAAGCCTTTGCTCGTAGCCTGCGACGTTTACCGTCCTGCTGCGATCGATCAGTTGCACGTGCTTGGCGAGCAGCTGGGAATCGAGGTATACTCCAATAAAGAAGAAAAAGATCCGGTTAAGATCGCCACTGCCGCCATCGTTCACGCGAGAAGCAATGGCTTTAACGTGGTAATCGTCGATACGGCCGGGCGTCTGGCAATCGATACGGCCATGATGGACGAGATCGCACGTGTTAAACAGGCTATCAATCCGTCGGAAACGCTGTTCGTTGTGGATTCCATGACGGGGCAGGATGCGGTGAATACGGCAAAAGCGTTCAACGACAAGATCAATTTCGACGGTGTCGTACTGACAAAGCTCGACGGTGATACACGCGGTGGAGCTGCACTGTCGATCAAAGCGATCGTAGATAAGCCGATCAAATTCGTCGGAACAGGTGAGAAGATGGATGCGCTTGACGTGTTCTATCCGAAACGTATGGCCGACCGAATTCTCGGAATGGGTGACGTTGTGTCGCTCGTGGAGCGTGCCCAGGAGCAGTTCGACGAAGAAGAAGCGAAGAAATTACAGCGTCGTATCCAGAAAGATCAGTTCGATTTTAACGACTTCCTCGGACAGATCCAGCAGATCAAAAAAATGGGGAACGTGAAAGACCTCATGGGAATGATCCCCGGGATGGGAAAAGCGGTGAAGGATGTGGATATCCAGGATGACGCATTCAAGCACATCGAAGCCATTATCTTTTCCATGACCCCGCAGGAACGCTCCAATCCAACGCTGTTGAATGGTTTGCGCAAAACGCGTATCGCCAAAGGAAGCGGAACCAACATCC
>Ga0247810_10001193_pt1 | contig 17451 bp, 16 predicted proteins | sample UWRJL119311C1_FD_179918 | JGI IMG/M metagenome (GOLD analysis project Ga0247810, IMG submission 179918) | Plant litter microbial communities from Arlington Agricultural Research Station in Wisconsin, United States - UWRJ-L119-311C-1 | ecosystem: Environmental > Terrestrial > Plant litter >...
TAATGTAGTACCCTCATAAAAAAAATCATAATTATAAACTTGAGGAGCATTGTCATAAAGATATATCGTTTCTGTAACCTTCTTAATCAAAACCAAATTAGTACTTCCCGAATTGTCGTCATCACCCGAACAGGAGACTGTTGCAAATAAAAAGGCAATAAATAAAACGATTCGCGGTATTAATTTTTTCATTTTTCTATTTTTGTACAAAAATAGGAATAAATCAAAGCCAACCGGGTTTAAAATTAAAAACAAATGAGCGTTTTAGATATTGTATTGTTCGGATTCCTGATCTACGGATTTGTACGTGGGTTATGGAACGGCTTGTTTGTAGAATTGGCCTCGCTGCTTTCGCTGATCCTTGGCATTTATGCGGCACTTAAATTTTCGTTTATCATCAGGGGTATGCTTACCAGCCATGTATCCTGGTCTCCAAAAACAACACAGATTATTGCTTTTACGCTAACATTTGTAGTAGTAGTGGTCGTAATTTATGTATTGGCAAAGTTCTTTACGGCAATTGCTAATTTCGCCAGCCTTGGTTTGCTTAATAAAATAGCCGGAGGTTTCTTTGGCGTTCTGAAAATGGTACTGATCATCAGCGTAACTTTAAATATTTTCCAGAAAATCAATTCCAAAAATACTTTTGCTGATAAAGCTACTTTAGATAAATCTATATTCTACAATCCAATCCTTAAAGTCGCAGCGTTTATTTATCCTTCCCTTGAGGAGTGGGGATCAGAAATAAAAAAACAGCTGCAATAATACAGCTGTTTCATTTTATAACCAGGACTATTTGATCTCCTTAATTGCCTTTTCTTCTACCCATCCCTGGGTTTCATCTGTAAGCTGTATTTTCCTCCACGTGTCCAAGGTGTCGAGTATATATACTTTTGCTCCTTCATGAAGCAGGAATGCATCAGGAGCATCTGCTTTAGGCTCTGTTTTTACCGGTAAGATATCTTCAAACACAATTGCAGGCCTGTCACGCTCATAAATACTTTTCTCAAATAGTGCCGAAGAGATGCTGATCGCTATTATAAGCAAGGCGATAAACATTCCGATAAAGAACAGCCTTTTCGACAAGGTGGTACCCGATAAATAGTATCCAAGGAACAACAGTAAAAACACAAACGAAAAGCCCACCGCGATCCACGCCCAGGTATTGTATTGGTATACCGAAGTGACATCCTGTATCATTTTATTAAAGCCAACATTAGGCACTTCCTTAATATCGTCGATTGCGGCTTTTTTGGCAAAATTCAGATTATTCTGAATCTCCTTATCATTAGGGCTTAACAACAGTGCCTTTTCATAATTGTAAATAGATGGGCCAACTTTATTGAGTTTATAATACGAGTTCGCAATATTAAAATACAGTTCGGCAGAGTGCTTTTTAGTTTTTAATACCCCTTCATATGCAGTGATGGCTTCGCTGTACTTGCCTTTATTATATAGGGCGTTCCCTTGCTCGAAGCCATTTTGGGCATTTAGGCAAGATGAGATTAATAAAAATAATAATAGTGCTTTTTTCATTTTTCTAATTGTCAATAGTTAGATCTGTTTCTCTAAGGCTGAAATGATTTCAACCGCTTTGTCATAATCATTTTGAATAGTAACACTTGAAGCCGGTGCATATCGTGCAAATTCACAATTCTCGGTAAGATTGATAAAATCAGAAACCGTTTCAGGATTTGCATTACGCGTAAGCAGTATTTCTTTTATTTTTTCTTTACTCATTTCGGAAGTCTCTATATGAAGCTTGGCTTTAAGGAAATTATGCATTGCCTTTTCAAGCGCAATATAGAATGGCTCTTTGTTATTGATCTGCTTTTTAGCTTCAGTAAGGAATATTTTGGCCAGTTTATTAGATCTCTTGGTCCTATTGCCTACTACATCTGCATCAATGGCCTCTTTCTTCTTTTTCAGCAATACGATGATCGGAATGAATAAGAATGGCAGGAACAATAAAGTATAAAAAAGGGCAGAGTCAAAGAAATCAGCCTTTTTAGTTGGGACTAGTTTTGTTTTCAGTTTTATAAACTGGAAGTGTGCTGTTGATGACACGGCCTGTTTGGCTCCCCCGGAGTTTGCTTCATTCGCAGCAGGCTCATTAGACGCAACTGAAGGACCATCCAGGACCTTTACCATAATTTCAGCAGAAGTTATTGTTTTGTATCTTCCCAAAGACGGATCAAAATAAGTAAACGACATGGCTTTGATAGGATAATCGCCTTTGTATTGAGGGATAATCGCATAACTGTCGGATACCTTACCCGTCATTCCAGATAATGGCGTATTTACCTTTTCTGTATGTACAGGATCATACATCTCTAGTGCACTCGGCACTACAGGTTTTGGAAGATTGAACAATTTTAGGTTCCCTGTTCCAGCTACGCTTACGTTTAAGTCAAGGCTCTCACCGTTTTTAAGGGTTGTTTTTGAAGGTATCACCCTAAAGTCAAAACGACCTACGGCACCAGAAAAGTCTGCAGGTTTGCCCGCCTCTGGCAATGGTTTTACATTAATTGTTTTGGCACCGGCAGAAACGCGTTTGTTATCATTGGCCATTAAATACTGCCCAAACATATTTCTCCTGTTTGTCGGCACCTGTACATCAATATCAAGAGACAATGGCTCTATCGTCAGCTTACCTGATTTCTGAGGGTATAAAACCGTCTTCCTGAGCACCACAAAACGGAAACGCTCACCTTTATAAGTCCCTTCTTCTACCTGAAGATTCTTAATGTCGATATTTTGGCTCCAGAAATCATTGTATTTCGGTTTGTCAAGTTCGCGCCAGTTTGTGATCCCAATATTATAACTGAAATACAGTTTGTACACTACTGTTATAGGTTCGTTGATATACGGATTGCCTTTGGTGACCTCTGCAACAAGGTGTATGGCGTCATCCACAGAAATCTGCGAATCGTTCGGGTCTTTCGGAATATCAATGGCTGCGGTTACATTAATCTTAATAGGAGATGTTTTGTAAACCTGCCCCCTGATTTCAATTGAGGCCTGGCGGATTGTCACTACCCCTCTCTGTGAAGGCATCAGGAAATAGGAATAGGTTTTATTAAATGTACTTCTTCCATTGATCCAGGACTGGCTGATTTGCTGGCTTGGCCCTGCAACCACCTTAAAGCCTTCAAAATTAGGCGGAACGAAATTATCCCCGTCATCATTCATGGTGAAATCGATACGCAGGCGCTCGTTAAGTCCAAGGGTAGTTTTACTTACCTTGGCCTCAAACTGTACCTGGGCAAAAATACCCTGACACGTTAATAATAATAGAAAAATATACCTCTTCATTTTTGTTGGATCGTTTTTGTTTTCGATGGGGCGAAATTACCAGTCTTTTTCGGTTTGTACAGGTCTTCCTTTTACTTTATTTTTATTGACCTTATCCTGAATTTTCTTTTCTTCGTTATTTACGGCATCAAGCATATTCTGGAGTCTTTGAGGAGAAATATCTCCTTCTTTAGGCTTAGGCGGACCTTTAGGATCAGATTTATCATCCTTAGGCTTGCCCGGGTCCTTATCACCTTGGTCATCCTTCTTGTCTTTATCCTTGCCGTCTTTCTTGTCTTTATCTTTGTCCTTACCGTCCTTTTTATCCTTGTCTTTATCCTTCTTTTTGTCTTTGTCTTTATCCTTATCCTTGTCTTTCTTTTTATCGTCTTTCTTAGGAGGATTCTCTTTTAGCATTTTTTTGGCCAAAGCATAATTATATCTCGTCTCTTCGTCTGCCGGATTATTAATCAGCGCATTTTTATAGGCTCCTACAGCGGCAGTATAATTCTTTTCTGCCATAAAAACATTGCCAAGGTTATGAAATGCCTTGTGCTTTTCTGGTCTTGTCTTCGCTTCTGTAATTGCGTTAACATAAAACAATCCTGCTTCATCGGTATGCTTCTGTGCGTATATTGCATTTCCTAAGTTATAAGAGGCCACTGCTTTTTTAGGGAACTTTGATTTTGAAATCCTATAATTGGCTTCCGCATCTACATAGTTATTTTTGGCAAATTCCTCATTTGCCTCCGGCAGGTAGCTGTCTTTTTCTTTTTTTTCCTGTGCATTTACAGCAAAGGAAATTAGGATTAAACTATATAAAATTATTTTTTTCATTTAACGTTTCTTAAATTGGATACTTCAGGTTTCCTACTGCTATTCTTTTTCATTAAATAAATTCATCCTTTTCACCCATTTTGTTTTTTTCTCCAAAAGGAAAATGTCGAGGCACAATAATACAAAAGCAATTCCTAAAAACCATTGGAATTGGGAATTGAAATCAGTAAACTGTTGCGAAGAGAACTCCGATTTTTCAATATTATCCAATGCTTTCTTTACATATTCAACCACTTCTTTTGTATTGTTGCCACTTACATAACCTCCATTTGTGGTTTTGGCTATGGTTTCCAATGCTGCCTGGTTCAATTTCGTAATTACCACTTCATTGTTATTGTCTCTTTTAAAGCTTTGGACAATACCATTTTCTTTTAGCGGAATTGTTCCCCCTTTAGCTGTACCAACCCCTACCGTTATGATCTTAAGCCCTGCTTTTTTAGCTTCCTCTGCTGCTGATTCAGCACCCTCGGAATGATCCTCACCATCAGAGATCAGTATCAATAGTTTATTTACTTTTTTATCGTCGTCAAAATAAGTCTCAGACAATTTGATCGCGTCGTCTAATGATGTTCCCTGTGATGAAACCATATCCGGACTCATGCTCTGCAGGAACATTTTAGCCACGCTGTAATCTGTTGTTATTGGAAGAACCGGAAATGCACTGCCTGCATACGCAACGATACCGATCCTGTCACTTCCCAACTGGTTGATAACCTGCGAAACGATTTGTTTGCTTTTTTCAAGACGGCTTGGAGCAACATCCTCACAAAGCATGCTTTTTGAAACATCGACTGCAAAAACAATATCTATACCCTCGCGTTTTACGGTTTCTGTTTTAGTACCTATTTTTGGATTTACCAATGCGATAACTACACTTGCAAGTGCCAAAAGCATTATCACTACCTTCAGCACATGTTTGAATACTGACTTTTCCGGACTCAGTTTTTTTACCAGTTCCAGATCCCCGAATTCTTTTTGTTTTTTTCTCTTCCAATATAAATTATACAGGAAAACCAATACCAGCAATGGTATGAAGAATAAAAGGTACAGGTATTTTTTTTCGTCTAATTCCCACATAATTTTTTAAATTCCAATTGAATAAATTCCGAACAACATAATAATTCGCTTATGTATTATTTCAATCCTTCTTAAATAAAACTTCTAAAAACAGTTTTTCGCAATCCTATTTCCACTAATAATAACATACAGGCTGCAAGAGCAAAAGGCCTGAACTTCTCATCATAATCATAGAATTTTAATTCTTCGATTTCAGTCGTCTCCAACTTATTTATTTCGTTGTAAATGGTTTCAAGCCTTCTGTTGCTTGTTGCCCTAAAATACTTACCTCCGGTCTTGGCTGCAATACTTTTCATCAATTCCTGGTCGATTTCCACCTTCATCATTCGGAATAAGAATGAGCCATCTGGCGCAATTGCATAAGGAAATTCGGCCATTCCGTTTGTCCCGATTCCAATTGTATATACTTTTATGCCGTATTGTTTTGCAATATCAGAAGCAGTTTCAGGCTCAATAAATCCGGCGTTGTTTACACCATCGGTTAACAGGATAATGATTCTGCTTTTTGCCTTACTGTCTTTAAGACGGTTAACGGCTGTAGTCAATCCCATACCGATACCGGTTCCATCCTGAAGAACCCTGTCATATTTTACACTTTTCAAAGCATCAAGTACAACCGCCTTATCACTGGTTACAGGGGTTTTAGTATAAGCTTCCGAAGCATAAACCACTAAACCGATCCTGTCATTAGGCCTTGCCTCCACAAAATCTGCAGCCACATCTTTTAAAGCTTCCATACGGTTGGGCTTTAAATCTTTAGCCAGCATACTTCCGGAAACGTCAATCGCCATTACAATATCAATTCCTTTGGTTGTTTTTGTTTTACTGCTTACATCTACTGTTCTCGGCCGTGCCATGGCTACTATGATGCAACATAATGCCAGCATCCTGAATACAAACAATAATGGTTTTAGTTTTGCCAGAAAACCAGAGCCTTTAAAGCCTTTTAGCGAACTGATCTTTAACGTTGCTGTTTGTTGGTTGCGCTTCCAGATCTGCCAGGCTACCAATACAGGAATGACCAAAAAGAGCCAGAAAAATCCAGGATTCAAAAAAGTTACATTGGTCATCATTCGCTTACTTTTTTAAATTCAACAGAGTTCAACATTCTTTCACATACCTGATTGGCATATTTATCCCCTTCTTCATGTAACATCAGTATTTGCTGTAATCCGCCTTCCTGAGAGAAAACGATTAATTCATAATACAACTTACTGCTTGTTTTTCGTATTGGATCTATCCTTGAGAAGGTACCATAAGCACGCCGGCCTGTTACACCTTCTTTTGTACTGAACTCTTCCTGTTTTTCTATCATATTCTGTGCTCCCTGGGACTCTATCAATTTTAATGAGCCTTCCAATGCCTTAGACAAATCAATCTCTGTCTGTTGTTTGTACTTGAAAGTAGATACCATTACATAAAAATCATCCATCATGCTTCCATATGCAAATGACTGCATGTCTTTAATAAGTGCCATACCATCCTTAGGTATTGATTTCGAAATATCTATCCTCTTCAGCACTTTTGGAGTTTCAATGATCACGCCCGGGTTTCCATATTCACTCGACACCCATTCTCCCTCTAATAATTCTTTTGTAGGATGGCCTATGAAATTGTCTTTTACATAATCAAATCCTTTGGTTGCGATCAGGATGATTAATGCGGCAAAAAACAATACGACTACTGAGACAACCGCAAGGATAATCCGTTTCGTACGTTGTTTTTTTAATAGTTTCTCTTTCATCAGCTCATCCAGCACACTATCACCCTCTTCTACTACAACGTCAGGAATGGCCTTGTGGATTAGCACTATCGAGCTTTCAATTCTCTTTTTGTCTTCCTCGATCTCAAAATCCAACGGTTGTGATTTGGCAAACTTTACAAGGTCGGCTTGTTTTAAAACTTTTTCGAGATTGGTCAGCGTCTCTTTTGAAAGCTGCATTTTCTTTAGTCCGGCAACTTTTCTTAAACCTGTTATCAGTTCTGTGGTCGTACTTTCCATAGCCGGAATCCTGATCTCTTCTTCTATATAGGTCCGGGCTATATCTGTCAATTCAGAATAATAAGATTTTACCTCGCCTTTTTGCCACAATTGTTTGTTCTCAAGGTTTTTAAGTAAAGAGGTCGCTTTTTCTATAGGCGTTTTATAAATTTCCTTATCAAGTTGTTTCTTTTGGAACTTTTTGACTAAAATATATACCAAAACACCGATTCCCGCAATAAGCAGGACACCCAACAGGTATTTCCACCAACTTCCAAAAGGCTTGTCCACCTCTATAATTGGCTTAATATCGTATAACTTTTGTTTTAAGGTATCAACAGCAATGTTGGTTACCTCAACCCTTAGGCTATCACTAAAAAAAGGCTTGTTATTGATCAGGATCTTCAAACTTGGAACAGCATATTTCCCACTGTCAAATTGTGTCAGCCCGTATCTTTTTATTAATTCATACCTATTGTCTTTCTTTACAGTATCTATAACATAATTGCGGATCACCTCAAGCTTCCCAAAATTCCTGGCTGTAGGAAAGATTACATTTTCAGTAGTATCAACAGTAGTTTTTAAGGTAAGGTTGAATTGTGCCCCTATTTTATTTTTTGTCGTATCAATACTGGTGGTGATTCTGTTTTGCTGTGCGAAAGCAGTAGACCCGACCAATAGAAATAGAAAAATATACAGAAAATTTTTTTTCATTTTAATTTCAAAAAAGATTAGCCCCTGGCTTTAAAATAGCCTAATAATTTGGTTACATAACTTTCATCAACCCTTATATTTACCAGACCCGAACCACATTTACTAAATGTGTCCTTAAAATATTTTACTTTTTCATGATAGTACTTTTCATATTCAGTACGTACTGATTTGGAAGAAGTATTGATCAGTCGTGTTTCGCCTGTTTCAGCATCGGTCATTGGAACCACGCCTATATTGGGCATTTTTTCTTCACGGATATCGTGAACCCTGACACCGGTCAGGTCGTGTTTTTTGGAAGCAATTTTTAATGGCTGTTCGAAGTCATCTGACATAAAATCAGAAATCAGGAATACAATTGCTTTCTTTTTTTGGGTTCCGGAAAGGAACCTCAACGCCTGTCCCACATCGGTTTTATTGCTTTTAGGCTGAAATTCTATCAATTCGCGGATAATCCTGAGTACATGTGATTTCCCCTTTTTCGGTGGAATATATAATTCAATCTGGTCAGAAAACAGGATCAATCCTATCTTGTCGTTATTCTGTGTAGCAGAAAAAGCAAGCGTTGCAGAGATCTCTGTTACGATTTCATTTTTAAATTGGCTCTTGGTTCCAAAACTTTCGGATCCGCTGATATCTACGACCAGCATCATCGTCAGCTCCCTTTCCTCTTCAAAAACTTTTATATAAGGCTCGTTGTAACGTGCGGTAACATTCCAGTCAATTGCACGGATATCATCCCCAAACTGGTACTGTCGTACTTCCGTAAAGGTCATCCCGCGCCCTTTGAAAGACGTATGGTATTCACCCGAAAAGATATGATCGCTCAGTCTTCGGGTCTTGATTTCTATTTTTCTTACTTTTTTAAGTAATTCTTTTGTATCCATTTTATTTACCGCAAAAGCTTATTTTTTGTTTTTTGGAGCCTTTTCCAAAATCGCAATTCATCCGACAGTCTTAATCCCTAAAGACCTGCAGCCTAACATCAAGCTTGTATTAAGGTACTTCTACTTCGTTTACGATTTTGTTGATGATATCCACAGAAGTAATATTTTCAGCTTCTGCCTCATAAGTAACACCAATCCTGTGACGCAATACATCATGTACTACAGCACGAACGTCTTCCGGAATTACATAACCTCTGCGTTTGATGAATGCATAACATTTTGCCGCATTTGCAAGGTTAATACTTCCACGTGGAGAAGCCCCAAATCCAATTAACGGTTTTAGGCTTTCCAGCTTATACTTTTCAGGGTAACGGGTTGCAAAAATGATATCAAGAATATATTTCTCTATTTTCTCATCCATGTATACTTCGCGTACGGCTTGTTGCGCACGGATAATCTGCTCTACAGAAACAACAGGATTTACTTTGTCATAAGACCCCTTTAGATTCTGGCGGATTACCATACGCTCCTCATCCATTTTAGGATAGTCAATAACGGTTTTTAGCATGAAACGGTCAACCTGGGCTTCCGGTAATGGATAAGTACCTTCCTGTTCGATCGGGTTCATGGTAGCCATTACCAAAAATGGTTTGTCCAATTTGAAGGTAGTATCGCCAATAGTCACCTGTTTTTCCTGCATCGCTTCCAGCAAAGCAGATTGTACTTTTGCAGGAGCACGGTTAATCTCATCGGCAAGGACGAAATTGGCGAAGATCGGTCCCTTTTTTATGGAGAATTCATTTTGTTTAATATTGTAAATCATGGTTCCCACCACATCGGCAGGCAATAAATCCGGAGTAAACTGTATCCTGCTGAAAGAACCGTGGACGGCCTGTGCAAGCGTATTGATAGCCAAGGTTTTTGCCAGACCCGGAACACCTTCCAAAAGTATGTGCCCTTGTCCTAAAAGTCCTATAAGCAATCTTTCAATCATGTGCTTCTGTCCGACAATAACTTTATTCATTTCTAAAGTCAGTAATTCAATAAAAGCACTCTCTCTTTCTATTTTTTCATTGATTGCCCTAATGTCTAAAGTGGCACTATTTTCTTCCATAATTTATTATTTATAGCCTTGAATTTAATCCGTTAAATTGAACGGTGCAAATTGAATTTTTTTTTAGATGTAAGATGTTAAAAAATGGTTAAAACTTCGGTAAAACCTCTGTCTTTAAGGATGAATTGTGATTTTGTTTTTATAATTTTAAGAACTTTAAATAAAACACCTTTAAATCTGTGAATTACAGGTTTAAAATAAAAAATAATACCTTGAGCAAAACAGCCTTATCGCCTATTATTGCAGGCACTATGAATTGGGGAAAATGGGATAAAAATCTTACTACTACCGAAATCGAACACATGATCCATGTGTGTCTTGAAAACAAAATAACAACCTTCGACCACGCTGATATTTATGGTTCTTATACAACCGAAGCGGATTTTGGAAAAGCGCTTGCTTCAGCAAAAATTGCAAGAGAAAAACTACAATTAATCTCGAAGTGCGGAATCCAATTGGCCGATAACAGAAACAACTCTATCAAACATTATGACTATTCGAAAGAATACATTATCTGGTCGGTTGAAAACTCTTTAAAGCATTTACATACGGATTATCTGGACATCCTTTTATTGCATCGCCCAAGTCCGTTAATGCAGGCAGATGAGATTGCAGAAGCGGTTGAAAAGCTAAAATCTGAAGGTAAGATAGCCGAGTTTGGACTTTCTAATTTTACTGCTTCCCAAACGGAACTTATCCGCCAGAAAACAGCGGTAAGTTATAATCAGGTACAATTTTCGGCTACTAACTATGAGGCAATGCTGGACGGGAGCCTTGATTATATGCAGGTCCACAATATACGCCCAATGTCCTGGAATCCATTAGGAACAGTGTTCAGGAAAGACAATGCACAGACGAGACGATTAAAACAATTGTTGGCAAAACTGGTTTCCAAATACCATTTGGGTTCGGATACCATTTTACTATCCTGGATATTACAGCATCCGGCTAAAATTATCCCTATAGCGGGAACGGTAAATGTAGCACGTATCCAATCGTTGCAAAAAGCAACTGAACTGCAGCTTGAAAAAGAAGATTGGTTTGCAATCTGGACAGAAAGCATGGGTAACGAAGTACCTTAGCTACCGCCACAGCCAAACACGCAGAACAACCAACACGCTTAAACCCTAAACATTGACATGAAAACAGCATTAATAACAGGAGCAACAAGCGGCATTGGCCGTGCCACCGCTATAGCCCTGGCACAAAATAACCACAGGGTAATCCTCTGCGGAAGGCGTGAAGATAGACTTGCGGAACTTCAGGAACAACTTTTACAGCATACCGAGGTATATACGCTTTCGTTTGACGTACGCGATAAGCAGTCAGTACTGGAACGCATCGCAGCTTTACCGGAGGCTTTCTCGGATATCGATATCCTGATCAACAATGCCGGAAATGCCCACGGGTTAGACCCCATACAAAATGGAGATCCGGATGACTGGGATGCGATGATTGATATTAATATCAAAGGCTTACTGTACGTTTCCAAAGCTGTTATTCCGGGAATGATCGAAAGACGCAAAGGACATATTATCAATATAGGTTCTACTGCCGCGAAGGAAGTATATCCAAACGGCAATGTGTATTGTGCGACCAAACATGCGGTTGACGCACTAAACCAGGGAATGCGAATGGATTTGAATCCTTATGGGATTCGGGTAGGCGCAGTACACCCAGGCATGGTAGCCACCGAATTTAGCGAGGTACGCTTTAAGGGCGATACCGAGAGGGCAGCAAATGTATATAAAGGTTTTGAGCCACTGCAACCCGAAGACATAGCTGATATTATCCACTTTGTCGTATCGAGGCCCTACCATATCAATATAGCCGATTTGGTGGTGATGAGTACGGCCCAGGCTTCTTCAACTATCGTAAACAGGAACCTTTGAGATGATCAACAAGCGACTTTTAATCAAGAATCTGCTTGCTCATAATGATGAGAGCAGCTTTTATGATAAAAAGCGCCAACTCAATTTGCATTCCCGGGAAGGCAAGGGAAAATTCCTAAAACATATCTGTGCATTATCCAATTCCAACCCCCGTAACAATTCTTATATCGTTGTGGGGGTTGAGGATTATGACAATGAGATGGTAGGCGATGACTTTTTTGACGACAGCCGTATCCAGAATCTTGTTAACGCTTTTTTGGAGAACCCGCCTAAGATCCAATATGAAAATGTACCCTTTCCGCATTTGCCAAAAGACAAGGTAATAGGCCTGGTAACGATCAAACCCAACAATAAGACCTCATCATTTAAGAAGGGTATATATACGATCCCGATACATAGTATTTTTATGCGCCGCGGCAGTAATTCGGTACCTGTAGAGGGACCGATTGAAAAGAACTACCAGAATGCCGAGACGGTGATCAGTATAGAGAACAATTCTAGGAATAGTATTGGCTATACGCTTGATGGCGTAATCGACTTTATGAACTTCCGTCATAAGGACATGGCTCCGAGTTATAAAGTATTCAACGAACTGTTTGTGATCTGTTGGGCCGGGATTCCGAAGATTGTACGGGGCAATACTTATTTATCAAGAGTAGATATCGAACTGATCAACGAACAGGTCAAATTGTTTTACTCTGCACTGGATGAAGTAGCGATTACATATGACGAACATACTTTTACGATTACCGAATATGTCCCACTGGGTCTTAATGACAAGACCAGTTATTATCCGCTTGAGAAATTAACCATCCATTTTTTCGACAACGGTTATTATAAAATCGACAGGGAGATGCTATTCCAGCCACCTGAATACAACAGAAAGATGCTGTATCATATTTACAATACAAACTTAGCGCTGATAGATAAACTGCATAAGGGAAGGGCACTTTCAGAGCGCGAATATAAAGACCTCGAAAATTTGCCTTCTACGTTTATGATCTGTTACCTGAATGGATTTGACGACGCCAAACATCGGTTGATTGACGCCAAGGCACTCTTAAAACCCTATCCTAAAATTTATATATCGTTTAAGGAAGCGCTCAGGATCTTGAGGAAAATGAAATACGACAGCCAATAAACATTATTTCCAAACCATATCCTAACAGGTTTTTCACCTGTCAGGTATTAGTCTAATAGTAACTGTTTTCTATTCTATTACCATCTCCGGGATCTCACCTTCAATGATTAAATCAGCTTCAGTAGAAGCGATGATATGTTCTACAGTAACGCCAGGAGCCCTTTCAAGCAGTTTAAACCCTTTTGGAGTTATTTCAAGTACCGCAAGTTCAGTTACTACCTTTTTGACACAGCCTACGCCTGTTAGCGGAAGCGTGCATTTTTTTAATATTTTAGATTCACCTGCCTTATTTACATGCATCATCGCAACGATAATGTTTTCGGCAGAGGCTACCAGATCCATTGCCCCACCCATTCCTTTTACCATCTTGCCTGGAATCTTCCAATTCGCAATATCGCCATTCTCAGCAACTTCCATAGCACCTAATATGGTAAGGTCTACGTGTTGCCCACGGATCATCCCGAAACTTAAGGCTGAATCAAAAAATGAGGCACCCTGCAGTGTAGTTATGGTCTGTTTTCCAGCATTGATGATATCGGCATCTTCTTCACCTTCAAAAGGAAAAGGTCCCATACCAAGAACTCCGTTTTCACTTTGGAATTCTACCGAAATATCTTTTCTTACATAATTGGCTACCAGTGTCGGGATACCAATTCCAAGGTTTACAAAGTAATTATCCTTTACTTCCCTGGCTATTCTTTTTGCAATTTCTTCTTTACCTAATGCCATGATTAACTTCTTTGTCTAACGGTGCGTTGTTCGATTCTTTTTTCATACTTCTCTCCCTGGAAAATTCTCTTAACGAAAATCCCTGGAATATGAATCTGGTTAGGATCAAGCGTTCCCGCTTCTACCAGTTCCTCTACTTCGGCAATAGTAATCGTTGCCGCTCCCGCCATACAGGAATTAAAGTTTCTCGCTGTCCCTTTAAAGATCAGATTGCCCGCAGTATCGCCTTTCCAGGCCTTCACAATCGCGAAATCTGCTTTATAGGCATATTCCATCACATGCATCTTTCCGTTGAACTCACGGGCTTCCTTGCCTTCTGCAACTTCAGTCCCATAACCTGCGGGTGTAAAGAAAGCTGGAATCCCGGCTTGGGCAGCACGGCATTTCTCGGCTAAAGTTCCCTGAGGAGTCAGTTCCACATCGAGTTCGCCACTTAACATCTGGCGCTCAAACTCGGCATTCTCACCAACATAAGAAGAAATCATTTTTTTAATCTGGCGCTTTTGTAAAAGAAGTCCGAGACCAAAGTCATCGACACCTGCATTATTTGAAATACAGGTAAGTTCCTTTACATCTTTCTTAACCAGCTCGGCAATACTGTTCTCGGGAATTCCACAAAGTCCAAAGCCACCCAGCATTATAGTCTGTCCGTCTTCGATACCCTGTAGGGCATCCTGTACATTGTTTACTTTTTTGTTAATCATATCTATTGTTTTGGCCCGATGAGATCGGAATAGGTTTAATTTTATTGTAAATCAAATTCATCAGTGTCCTGCTCATCACCACCGCCACCTTCAGTATCAGTAGTATCTTTTACTACCCTGTTATAACAATCTACTTTTATCGCAAGATTCTTAGGCCGTTCGAAAGGTTGTTTCGAAACTGTAAGAGTCTTGTCCTGGTAACATTTCTTCATGAACATACCAAAAATAGGTAGGGCCATAGTAGCTCCCTGTCCGTATGTAATTCCTTTAAAGTGGGCCGAACGGTCTTCATTTCCTACCCATACGCCTGTTACCAAATTCGGTACCATTCCTACGAACCAACCGTCTGACTGGTTCTGGGTAGTACCTGTTTTTCCTGCAATGGGATTAGTGAGTGCATATGGATATCCTGTAACCCTGTTATATCCATTACCACCACCCTGTGTCCTTAAACGGGCACCTGATCCTGACTCTGTTACCCCTTCAAGCAATTTGACAACTGCATAGGCGATATCTTTATTCAGTACGTCATGCGATTCGGGTACTGCCTCATATAATACAGCACCGTTTTTATCTTCTATTCTTGTAATTACCTGAGGTTTTTCATATATCCCCTGATTGGCAAACGTACCGTAAGCAGCCACCATATCTTCAACGGTAATTTCAACCGCACCAAGTGCTATTGAAGGCTGGGCCGGGATATCGGACTTTACGCCTAATTTTTTAGTCAGTTCAACAACAGCTTCCGGTCCTACCTTATCTATCAGTTTGGCAGAAACAGTATTGATTGAATTTGCCAATGCCTGTTTTAAAGTAACCATTCCCCTATAACTTCCGTTCGAGTTTCTCGGTGTCCAGGTTTCAGTTACATTGTGTCTTCCTTTAGGGATTGTAAATGGCGCATCAAGTATAGAATCGCAAGGAGAATATCCCAGCTGCTCTATTGCCGTTGCATATACAAATGGTTTAAAGGTAGAACCTACCTGTCTGGCTCCCTGTCCTACGTGGTCGTATTGGAAGTGTTTGTAGTTGATTCCGCCTACCCATACCTTTACATTTCCGGTCTGTGGCTCCATGGCCATCATTCCGCTTTGCAGGAAGTGTTTGTAGTATCGGATCGAGTCATTAGGAGTCATGATAGTATCGATCTCACCTTTCCACGAGAAAACGCGCATTCTGGTCTTTACATTAAATGATTTTTCAATATCACTTTCGCTTTTTTCCTCAGCAGCCATTATTCTCCATCTCTCCGAATTCTTTCTTGCACGGGCCATCAGTTTGTCTGTTTCGGCATCAGAGATATTCACAAATGGGGCATTCTTATTGGTTTTGGCCTGTAAGAAGAATTCTTCCTGCAGGTTTTTCATATGCTCAGAAACCGCTTCCTCAGCATATAACTGCATCCTTGAGTCAATAGTAGTATAGATTTTTAGGCCGTCAGTATAAATATCATATTCTGTACCGTCTGCTTTTTTGTGCTCTTTCGCCCATTTTTTCATATAGTCACGCAGGTATTCCCTAAAATAGGTCGCTGTTCCTTCGTTATGGGTTTCCAATTGGAAATGTAACGTTACCGGCTCTTTTTCCAATTTTTCTTTTTGTACATCGGTAATAATATCTGCTTTAACCATCTGTCCTAAAACTACATTTCTCCTGTTTTTTACACCTTCCGGATTCCTTACCGGGTTGTACAAGGACGAGTTTTTAAACATTCCGACCAATACAGCAGATTCGTCTATGGTAAGATCTTTAGGTTCTTTTGAGAAATACGTTTTGGATGCCGAACGGATTCCAATAGCATAATTATTAAAATCATATACATTAAAATACATCGCAATGATTTCATTTTTAGTATACTGCCTCTCAAGTCGGATGGCAATAATCCATTCTTTTACTTTCTGTAGCATCCTGAAAGGCAAAAATCGAGATCCTTCTCCGTGGAATAATTGTTTGGCAAGCTGTTGTGTCAAGGTACTTGCGCCACCGCTTGTCCCCAAACTTGTAATTGCCCTAAGCGTTCCTCTTCCATCGATTCCTGAGTGCTCGTAAAAACGCGCATCTTCGGTTGCGACCAATGCATCTACAAGATGTTTTGGCAGGTCTGAATATTTTAGGGGTGTCCTGTTTTCTTCATAGAACTTCCCGATAGTTACACCATCGGCAGAAATCACCTCTGTAGCAAGATTTGATTCCGGATTTTCGAGTTGCTCAAAGGATGGCATATGGCCCAATAATCCCCATGATGCAAAAAGGAAAAGCAACACAACAGCCAACAGGCCGTAACCGAAAATCTTCCAGAATTGCTTTTTATAATAATTGATGTCTTTTACTTTCGTACTATTCTTTTTAACAGCCATAACTTTTTATTCTAGTGATTCTATTCTAAAACCAACTTCTGTAATACCTTCCAAAACCTGTACTCCCGGGACTTTCCCTGTTTTTCTCATCGCCTGCCGGATAGAGACCTTATACTCTCCTGCTTTGTCAAACTTCATTTTTTCCTTATAAAAAAGCTTGTTTTCCTTGACATCAGAGAAACCTTCCCCAAGCAATGTACCCTCAGGATCTGCCATTTGATATTGCAGTGTATCTGTTTTTACCATTCCGCCTGGTTGCTGGAGAGCTACAATCAAATATAAGTTATTAAACTCATATGCGCTGTTATCCCTGATATTAACAAACAGGTTATACGGTTTTACGGTATCTGGCCCTTTAAACGAAAAAGTTACAATACTATCTTTATTCCAGGCACTTCCAACTGTCTTATATTCGTCAAAAACTCTTTTTTTATCACATGAGAGTAAGAGCAGTGCCATCAAAACAAAAAGAATGCTATTTTTTAGGTTCATTTTTATTGACAGGTTTTATTTTATTATCGGTTGGTCTTATTTTATTATCTGCCGGCTTGATTTTATTGTCTGCTGATTTTATTTTGTTGTCTACAGGCTTATCTGCCGGCCTTCTGTCTCCCTGTTTCTTATCTGCTGGCGGACGGTTATTATTGGGCTTTATCAGGTTATCACCTGGCTTTTTCTCTACTGGGGGCCTGTTGTTGCTTGCAGCAGCTGGCCTGTTAGCGTTAGG
>Ga0247810_10001194_pt1 | contig 17435 bp, 8 predicted proteins | sample UWRJL119311C1_FD_179918 | JGI IMG/M metagenome (GOLD analysis project Ga0247810, IMG submission 179918) | Plant litter microbial communities from Arlington Agricultural Research Station in Wisconsin, United States - UWRJ-L119-311C-1 | ecosystem: Environmental > Terrestrial > Plant litter >...
TCAGCTGAATGAGGTTACTTTCAAAATCATTTTCATTACTGCCTATAATCACTTTGCAATTAAAGCTATCAAATATGGATCATTAGACTATTTGCTGAAGCCCCTGGACGAATCAGAGCTTAAAGCAGTGATGCAAAGTATAGTAATTAAGCAGGATGACGACCTGTATACTCAGCAACAAAAGCTATCAATCGCTGCCAGCCAAAATCAGCCTGATGAAAGCAACCTGGAAAGCAGGATGATTCTGGCCACACAGGAATCATTACAGGTGATACAGCTTAAAGATATTGTGTATTGTCAGAGTGACGGTGGGTATACCTGGTTCTATTTAGTAAGTGGCGAGAAAATACTGATTTCCAAACCACTTAAGTATTATGATGAATTGCTGCCGGAAGAATGGTTTTTGAGGCCACATCAATCTTATCTGGTGAACATCATCTACGTTGATAAATACATGAAAGTTGGCGACTTAATTCTTAAAAACAAAAAGGAGATACCTGTATCTACACGCAGGAAAGAATATATTATGCAGCGAATGATGATGATTAAATAATGAGAAAAACTGCTCCTCTTTTATTCATCACCTCAGTTCTGCTGTGTTTTTTGTCATGCAAGCAGCAAAATCAGGAAATAGTAAAGACTGATACAAAGGAAATGCTCCATACTTTGAAAATGGCAAATGAGGAACTGATGAAGAGTTCGTCTCCCCTACCGAAACTCGTCTTTTGGAAAAAACAGCTCTTAAATCCAAAATACGTCAGGGATCAGGTGATCTTATCCAAGATTCACTACAATATGGCGGGTGTATATTATGCGATGAATGAAATTGATTCCCTTAAAACACATATGGAAATTGCCTGGGAGCTTATGGAAGGACAAGCAGGATATGATGAAATCAAGGTATTACTTAATTCTGGATTAGGCAATGTAGCTCATATGGAGGAGAAATTACATCAGGAGAATTATTATTACAACCAGGCTGCACAGATGCTAAATACAGATACTGCAGTGGGTCTGGCGAAAAGACAAAAAGTAGGTATCTATTTTTCTGCTGCACAATCCTGTGATCACCTTAAACAATTTGATAATGCTTTTGCATGGAATTACAGGGCGATGGAACTTTTATCACAGATTCCTGATGACCGTCCGGCAAAATTCAGAGCTTACAGTCAAATGGCAAGTTGTTTTAGTCACATCCAAAACCATCCGGATTCCCTTTTGCATTACCTCAAAAAGATGGAGCGCATCTATAAACAGGAACCCGACGAAGCAAAAGCCCGCTTTTTGTATGATAGAAAAGCGGTGTATTTTGATCAGGTGAATCAAAGTGATCAGGCAATTTTTTACCGTAAAAAAGCGCTTTTGATAGATGAGGACGAAGAGTCCAGATTAGGTAAGATGGCAGGCTGTGTGCAAACAGCGAATTTATATACCAGCTATGCAGATCTTGCAGCTTCTTTTTTGAAAAACAGGCAGGTAGACAGTGCAGGAAAATACCTGGTTTTATGTGAAAAATTTGAGCGCAAATATCCTGGCAAAGCAGATGAAGGAAATTTTGTTGTGTACAGGCAAAACCTGATTAATTATCTGTTCGCTATTAAAGATTATGCAGGTGCAGAAAAGCAGCAGAACCTCCTGATGCAACAATATAAGTCCCTCTATGAAAATGAAAATGCCGCAACAGTGGCAGAAATGGCTACAGTTTATCAATTAATTGCCAAAGATAAATCTATCCATACGCTCAATGAAACCGTTGGGGAGACCAGAAGCAGACTACAAAGCAATAGATTATGGTTGCTGATCACCACCTTAGCTGCCTTACTTTCCATTAGTGTGCTCTTCTTGCTTTATTACTTCCAGAAACAGCGGAAGCAAAAAAACGAGACAGAGCGGATACAATTAGAGCAGCGCTTGCTAAGAACACAAATGGAGCCACATTTTATCTTCAATATTCTTTCCGCTTTGCAGAGTTTTGTGCGTTTTGATGAAAAGGAAAAATCTCTTAAATATCTCAACCAATTTGGCAAACTCCTCCGCAGCAGCCTGGAGCTTTCAAGAGAAAGTCAGGTTCCATTAAGCGAAGAAATATCCGCCTTAGAAAACTACCTTAGTTTGCAACAAATGCGTTATGATAATGCGTTCAGTTATGCTATACATGTACATGAAGAGGAAGATACCGAAAGTATTTACCTCCCTCCTATGTTGATACAGCCCTTTGTAGAAAATTCCATATTACATGGTTTTGATCAGGGTAGCAAAAATGGAAAGATCGATGTTGATTTTGATATCAGCGAAAAGATGATTACGGTGACCATAACCGATAATGGGAAGGGAATTAATGAGAATAAAAGTGACAAAAACCATAAATCTCTTTCTACCGCAATCAGTAAAGAGCGTTTGAGCATCCTTGCTAAAGAAAGCGGGTTACCCGCAGGAATTTCTGTAAAGAGTAAATTGAATGAGGGAACAAGGGTAATACTGATTATACCTGCTACTGAAGCGCATCCCCGCTCATAAATATTAGTTATCTGTTCAGTCCACCACTGTTGGGTATATGAAAGCGGAATAAAGACAGCGTGTTTATTGCTGTTCTTTAATCCATTTTAAAGCGCGTTTCACTTTGAGATCCTGATTAAGATCTTCAAAGTTATCTCCATCTTTAATCAGAATATCCGGTGAGATATACTTTTTATATATTTTGCCATGTCTATCTGCATCATAATCTACAGCCAGATTCAAACCAGCAAGACTATTAACCTTGAAACCTTCATTTGCGGTAGTGTATCCTGCAGTATTTTCTCCGATTAAAACGGAACGTTCCCGCCCTACCGTGCTGACTGCCACCACTTCACCGGAGCTGGCTGTTCTCCCACTGATCAATACTGCAAGCGGAATCAGTACTTTCTTTTGTAGTACGGTTGCGGGCAGTGTAGATATCTGCTGACGATCCAGATAAATATTCCCTTCCTTCAGGATCCATTCTCCATCCTTTTCACCATGCTGATTCACAAAGCTCCCGATTTTCCCTTCCCCTATTAAGTCGGACAAGCCCGCGAGCATCTGAAACATACTACCACCTGTATTTAATCTCAGATCCAACACCCATCCACTGATCTGCTTGGTATTAACCGCCGCTATTGCTGCACGAATTGCCTGCGCTTCTTTGTTGATATTTTTACCATTAAAATCATTATTGCCGGGCAGCAAGATATAACCAGTGTGTTTGTCCAGCAACTTAACTACCAGCGTATCATATCGTTTTACAGCATTAATGACCACCTTATTGAGATAGGGTGCATTGCTTTTCCAGTAATAGGACTTATCCTTATATTTAAGTGCGCCATGATGGTCGTCAATATGCTCAAATATATACGGAAATATGGCTACTACATCTTCGTAAGAACTTGCTCCATCAGCTTTTTCATAAACCTCCTTTTTCAACCTCTGCCAGTCAACTTTATCTTTATTTATTGAATTGGCTTGAATCAGTGCTAAGCTTTTATCGATAAAAACCTTTACACTGTCGCCCATTTTTACCGGCCGGTTTTGAGCAGATAGCTTAAAAGAGATAAGAATTGTGATGAAGAGAATTACGATGAGATGTTTCATCTGTTAAAGATGAGAGAAATAGCCAATTGGTTGCAATGAAAAAAAATAAAGATTAATTTATTTTAAACTATTGATATACTATACATTAACACAACACCTTGATTTCAATCCAATCTTTATTAAAATAAGTTGTGACAACATGATTTATTTTTCTATCTTCGCACCTCCTTAAACAAGGAAAATGATTCCGTAGCTCAGCTGGTAGAGCATTACACTTTTAATGTAGTGGTCCTGGGTTCGAATCCCAGCGGGATCACGAAATGCCTCACAGAAATGTGGGGCATTTTTCGTTAAATAAATTTGTATCTATTCAAACATGATGAGGAGTAATCATGAAGAAAGAACCCAACAACATTTTAAAAGAATCTTCGGGAAGATACATCAATTGTACACGATCTATCGTTGCAATATGAAAGACTGGACTGGCAGTAGCTTACATTGGACAAGCGCTAATTTATTCCGGGTTTGATTTTCAATATCAAAAAACACGACATTACATTGATTTATAATAAGATAAAGATAATATCGATTTGATTTTTTGCATCTCCGATATCTTCGTGGCCTAAAAACGTTGGCTGTTCTTTTACTTTGTGACAGCGTTGAAATACGCCTAACCAAATTTACAACCATGCAGCTTAAGCCCAAATACCATTCACCGAAGCTATCTTTTAGATTCAGTTTATTTACCAGATTCTTATACCTATCCCTATCTATTATTCTTGCTGCAACCTACGCTAATCCTTCATTCGCTGCTAAAGTGCCCATAAGTAAATCTGGTATTGTAGGTAAGGGTATAGCAGTTTTTATCCCTCAGGGGTATGATCAGCAAAAGACACCATCTCTAATGCTTAAAAAAGAACGCGCCATATCAGCACCTCTGCCGCTAACCTGGAAGATCAGGCCAGAATTTACAGTGGCAAATGGCAAAGCAAATGCAATAGTAACAATTAGTGGAAAAGTTAGCCTGTATGGTGGTGGCGAAGTAACCGGGTCACTATTGCGGAATGGTAAAAAAATCAAACTCTGGAATACTGATAGTGGCGCTTACGGTGTTGATGATGGCTCGAGATTGTATCAGACGCATCCCTGGGTAATGGGTGTAAGAGAGGATGGAAGTGCATTCGGCATCCTGTTCGATAGTTATTGGAAAGCTGAAATGACTACCGAAAATGACAAAGTGGAGTTTAAAAGCGAAGGCCCTTTATTTCGTGTTTTTATAATCGACCGAAGCTCTCCACAGGAAGTAGTAAAAGGTCTCGCAGAACTGACCGGCACAATGGAAATGCCACCAAGGTGGGCTTTAGGCTATCAGCAATGTCGATTTTCTTATACATCAGAAAGCCGCGTAAAAGAAATTGCAAACACCTTCCGCGCCAGGATGCTGCCATGTGATGTGATCTGGATGGATATCGATTATATGGAAGGTTATCGGGTGTTTACATTCAATCAGCAAAACTTTCCCAATCCAAAACAGTTAAATGCAGATCTACATTCAAAAGGTTTCAAATCAGTGTTTATGATTGATCCCGGGGTAAAAGCTAAGCCCTCCTATTCAGTCTACAAATCTGGCTCTGCTAATGATGTCTGGGTGAAAGATTTATCTGGTGAAGAGTACCATGGCAAGGTGTGGCCGGGTGATTGTGCTTTCCCGGATTTTACAATGCCCAAAACACGGAAATGGTGGGCCGGTTTATATAAAGATTTTTTGGCCACCGGTATCGATGGGGTTTGGAATGATATGAATGAGCCGGCTGTGAACGACAGTGGGTTTGCAAAAGATTTACAACTTGGCACTATGCCTTATAATACGCCGCATCGCGGTGGTGGCGCACTGCCTGCAGGACCTCACCTGCTTTATCACAATGCTTACGGCAGACTAATGGTTGAGGCAACCAGGGATGGCGTGTTGGCCGCGAATCCAGAAAAGCGTCCCTTTGTGTTGACAAGGGCTAACTTGTTAGGCGGACAGCGTTTTGCAGCTACCTGGACGGGCGATAATTATGCGGATGAAACTTTCATGAAATTATCTGTCCCTATGTCTTTAACCCTTGGCTTATCGGGACAACCATTCAGCGGGCCAGATATTGGCGGTTTCTTGGGCAACACCTCTGCTGATCTTTGGGGGCAATGGCTAGGCTTTGGAGTCTTTCTACCCTTTACCAGGGGGCACGCCTGTGCAGGTACAAATGACAAAGAACCCTGGGCATTCGGACCTGAAATGGAGCAAACTTCCCGAATTGCACTAAACCGTCGTTACCGCTTATTACCTTATCTGTATACCTTGTTTCATCAGGCGCATCAGACCGGTATGCCGATTATGCAGCCTTTATTTTTTGATAATCCGAAAGACACCACCCTCCGCAATGAGGAACAGGCATTTTTATTGGGTAAAGATCTCCTGGTGGTGCCTGCTTTTGCAAAAAACATACATATGCCCAAGGGTAAATGGGAAACACTGCACCTGGTTGAAGGCGAAGAGCATGATAAATACCAAGCTAAATTACTGCTAAAAAGTGGCGCCATCATTCCCGCTGGCAAGGTGATTCAGCATACTCAGGAGAACTCCATTGCCAACTTGTCCTTATATATCAACCTGAATCACAAAGGAACGGCAAGCGGAGAATTATACTGGGATGCAGGAGAAGGATGGGCTTTCAGGAAAGGAGATTATAAGCTGCTGAAGCTTCTCGCCAAACTGGAAAATGACCTTGTTACCATTTCACTTGTTACAGCCGCAGGTACCTATCCTATTGCTAAGGAAATTATATCAGTTGAAGCTCTTGTCATTCAGGACGGGAAGCAATTTAAAGGTAAGGGCGATCTTCAGCATGGCATTCGCATAAATATGAAATAATCTCATCAAATATCATTACAATATGTTCCGCTTTAATTTCAATCGCACTTCTTTAGTCAAAATAGGATTACTGGTGTTGCTGTCTGTTATACAAATGAGTATAACGTATGCACAAACAACGATGCGTCCACTGGCCAATCCAAAGGCAGTGATACAATCAGGACAGGCTCGATTCACAGTCTTGACCCCCCGTCTAATCCGCATGGAGTGGACTTCTACCGCGCCATTTATGGACAAGCCTACTTTAACTGTCATCAATAGGAACTTACCTGTACCAAAGTTCAGCTCCGTTGTGGAGAATAATTACCTGGTGATCAGGACTGAGGAACTCGAATTAAGATATAAAACCGGATCAGGCAAGTTCAACGCAGATAATTTAGTGGTCACTGCTTTAGCTCCACATCATTTCTTTAGTTGGTCGCCAGGCAAAGCCCAAAAAGGCAACTTAAAAGGGACTTCCAGAACACTGGATAATTATGACGGCGACTATCACATCTGGGATAAAAAGAAAATGGAACTGGAAGATGGTCTGCTGGCTACTGACGGATGGACATTGATCGATGATTCAAAAAAGCTTCTTTTTGATAATTCTGAATGGCCTTGGGTAACTGAACACCCCGCTAAAGATTATCAGGATTTTTACTTCTTTGGTTATGGTCACCAATACAAAAAAGCATTGTTCGATTATACACAGATTGCGGGACGTGTTCCCCTGCCCCCTCGTTATGCATTTGGCTACTGGTGGTCGCGCTACTGGAGTTACTCTGAAAATGAAATGCGGGATGTGGTAGAAAACTTTAAATCGCACAATGTGCCGCTGGACGTATTTGTAATTGATATGGACTGGCACCAGACGGATAGTCTGCGTACTAAATATGATGTGTTCAACCAAACGAAACACTGGACCGGCTGGACCTGGAACAAGCGTCTCTTCCCGGATCCTGCCCATGCGTTGAGCTGGATGAAAACAAAAGATCTGAAGGTAACGCTTAACCTCCACCCTGCATCGGGCGTAGCTCCTTACGAAGAACCGTACCAGAGAATGGCCAAAGTGCTGAACTTTGATACCAGCAACAGGACAAACATCCCTTATGAAGGGTCAAATAAAAAATTCATGTCTTCCTTGTTTGATCAGATATTACATCCTATGGAAAAAACAGGTGTAAGCTTCTGGTGGCTCGACTGGCAGCAATGGGCTAACGATAAAAAAATTCCTGAACTGAATAATACCTGGTGGCTCAACTATGTTTTCTTTACCGATATGGAACGCAGAAATACCACGCGTCCGCTGTTGTATCACCGTTGGGGTGGACTCGGCAATCACCGTTATCAGTTAGGTTTTTCTGGAGATGCTGTAATTTCATGGAAATCATTGGCCTTTCAGCCTTATTTTACCAGCAGCGCATCGAATGTCCTTTACGGATACTGGAGCCATGATATCGGCGGGCATCAATTTGGACCGGGTGCAGATCAGAAACTTGATCCTGAATTGTATGTCCGCTGGATGCAATATGGTGCATTGAGCCCAATCTTTCGCTCGCATTCCTCAAAAAACGCAAACCTGAATAAAGAAGTCTGGAATTTTAGTGGCCAATACTATGACGCCCTGAAGAATGCAATCAATCTGAGATACGAACTGGTACCATACATTTATACCATGGCGCGCAATACTTACGAAACGGGTATTTCAATCTGCCGACCACTCTATTATGATTACCCGGAGGATGAACAGGCCTATCAATTCCAGTCGGAATATATGTTTGGCGACGATATGCTGATTGCACCTATTGTTGAAGCGATGGATAAAGGACAATCACAGCTTAATGTGTGGTTGCCTAAAGGAAACGACTGGTTTGAATGGCACACAGGCACCTTGTTAAAAGGCGGACAAGAGGTTAAACGAAGTTTCTCTTTAGAGGAGTACCCAATGTATGTAAAAGCTGGAGCTGTGGTTCCCACCTACAAGAAGATCAAAAATCTGTCTGTTCAGCCAGATAGATCAGTAATAGCTATTTTCCCAGGTGCTGATGGATCTGCCAATGTTTATGAAGATGCCGGTAACTCAAAAAAATATGCAACGCAATATGCATCAACATCGATTATATCTAAACACCTGTCGGGCAGAAAACAGGAGATTACCATCATGCCGCGTAAAGGTACTTACCCAAATATGCCGATGGCAAGAACATATGTAGTGCGATTGGTGGGTGCAGAGATGCCACGCGCTATTCTGGTAAACAATAAAAAAATGAACTACACTGTTGAACCCGGTACAAATACCTGGAATTACGATGGTAAAGAACTGTCTGTCGAAATCTCATTGCCAAAAACAAATTGCGACCAGCAGCAACGCATCACTGTTCAATATGATGAAAATGACAAAATCGATGTAAACACCGGTCTGGTAAGAAAGTTCCGTCAGCTGAGCAAAACTGTCACTGCCCTAAAGTTTAAAGACGCAGATATTATTTTACCGGAGCCTGTAGGACGTTGCGAAGAAACCAACCGTAGCTTGTCTTATTATCCTTCTCAGTTCTATAAAAACCTACGCTACTTTGAAAGCCAATTCAGCAACCTGCCACAGGCAATTAAAGGAAGCACAAATAAAGACAATGCGAAGTGGTTTGAAGAACAGCTCGACCAATTAAAAAACAACTAAAATAATATAGGCTGAACATCATGGAGGAGAAAATACTCCATGATGTTTCTAATCCTTATGGATATCATATTAACGCCCGCATCAATACTCATCAGTAAATTTGATTTCCATAATTTTTTGCTCAAACTGATCAGGTGTAACTACGGCCTTGGCCTTGATCCGTGCCTTGTAAGTATAAACAGTAGTTAAAGAATAATCCAGTATTTTGGCAATCGTCTCTGTATCACTTACCCCTAAACGAATCAGTGCAAAAATACGTAATGAAGCAGTGAGCATTTCCCCCTCTTTCAAAGTGATTTGCTCCCCTTCTCTTAACAATGCATTGAACGAATCTACAAAATTCGGGAACAGGGTTAGAAAGACATTATCCAGTCTGCTGTAAAGCTGTGTTTTCTCCTGCTGTATATGTACGTTACCCAACACCTGTGTAGCATCGTTGTATTTCCCAAGTTTAATATTATGCTGTGCTTTCCGTTTCACTTTGTCCAGCGTTTCGATATAGGAAGAACAGGTTTTAAAGAATAAGCCGATTAATTCTTCTTTTATTCTGGAAGATTCCCAGAGTCTGTTGTTTACATGCTCCAGCTCACTATTTTTGCCGACAATGATCTTATCATTAATTTTAATCAGCATGACCTGTTTACGGATAAGCACCAGCTGAAAAAGCAGTACCAGTGCTACGAGTATAAAGATGATAATCCCTATCCATAGCATGTCTTTCTCATGCTGCTTTTCTTCAATCAGCCGACTAGCAATGAGCGGTAATACCGATTCGATCTGTGCTGCACGATTTCTGGTACCATAAAATGCAGCGTTATTGAGGGCTTCCTGCATACAGATATAGGCATCGTCGTTCTTGTTATTTTTGAATAGCTCTTGTCCTAATAAAAATATGGCGAATGTTTCTTTTGTTGCGGAGCGGATATCATTGATGGCGGCAAGGGTTAAAAGCAGGAGCTTATCATCGCCTGCGTAGGCATGGCTGATTCTGGTCGCACATATGGCAATCTGGTGCTCAGAAAGCTGGTGAGACAAAAGGTAATGATAGAAAAAAACCGCAGCTGGCTTCTTTTCTTTCTCAGTTTCGGGTAAAAAAGCGAGGTTAATCGTTTTTTCAAGTTCATCCGGATCAATCATACGTCCGGCATTGTTAAAATCGGCTTGCGCAGCCTCATGATAGCGTTTGGCAAAATAAGCATCATTGTTATAGGCACTGATTTCTGCGTTTAACAATCCACGTAAAGTAAGATAGTCGTAGCGAAATTTTGTGGTCAGGTGTGTAGTATCTATCTCCCCAACTGTTTCAAAAGCCTCTTTATAAAATCCTGATTTTAGCAAAACGGTAGCGAGGCCCATCTGTGCTTTAATCAGATATTTCTTTTCAGCTAATTGTCGGGAAAGGCTGATCAACTTGTGCCCGACTGTAATTGCAGAATCAAAACGAAACGAGGAATACTCCTCAAACAAGTCAGATAACAATTGATAGCGCATACCTGTTTGATGCTGATGTACTGCCTGCAACCTTCGTTTTACGACCAGAATGCTTTTTTCTTTATGTTTAATATAACTGCCTTCTTTTGCCAGCTCCTTCCTCAGCACCCGCCATAGACTGTCAACCTTCACATCCTGCCCATAAGCTGAAACAATGCTTAAAAGCGAAATAATAAACACTAAAATCTTTTTTTTCATCGGTTTAAATTTGTCTTCATTTATGATGAACTTGTCATGATTTACCCTGTGTGGTTCTTAAAATCATGCAGGTTTCATCTGGTAATCTATAAGCCTGAATTTGCCTGTACCATAAACATACAATAAAATATGATCCGCCGTAATTGGATGGTCCAATAGCACTGAAATGAGTCAATACAAGAGCTTAAAATTTGTATAAAACGCCTTCAAATGTTAGATTTTACACATTAAATATATTTTCAATATTCAGAATATCAATTGTTTACATTTTTAAGAGTTTTGATTTTGAATTCTCAATGATGTGGTTTAATATCAGGCACTCTATTGTTAGCTACATTTGATCAACCAATTATAAAACCATTTAGAAAACCTCTATGAGAAACAAATTACTCTTGTTGCTAGTAACTTTGGCGCCTCTCTTTTCTCTCGCCTGTCAAAAAGAAACGCAGGACAACAGTATCACCCATGCTGATACGACGGGAAGAAAAGTAAAGTACTTTCAAAACCCTATCCTAAAGGGCGACCAGGCCGACCCCTTTGTGACGCATAGAGGCGGAAATTATTATTTTCTTTCTACAAAAGGAAACCGGATAGCCATCACAAAAACGAATGCTATGTCGCAGTTATCTGCCGCTACAGAAAAAACGATATGGACCCCTCCTGCAAATACGGATCACTCCTCAGATTTATGGGCCCCGGAATTACATTTTCTGGACGGCAAATGGTACGTCTATTTCGCTGCAGCTCAGACAGGTGTAAACGATAGCAACCGCATGTTCGTATTGGAAAACGATAACCCCGACCCTACTCAGGGAACGTGGATCTTTAAAGGCAAAATAGCCGACCCTGCCAATGACCAATGGGCAATAGATGGTTCTATCCTCAGCGTTGGGGGTAATAATTATTTCGTTTGGTCTGGTTGGGAAAATGAGACTGAAAAATATAAACAATATCTCTACATCGCAGCGATGTCTGATCCCTGGACACTGAGCGGCCCCAGGGTAAAAATATCTTCTCCAACCAACGATTGGGAAAAATGGGAACCCGGTTTTCTTGGTGCCGGGGTAAACGAGGCCCCAATTGTACTGCAACGGGATACAAAAAGTCCGATATTTCTGATCTTTTCCGCAAGTCGCTATAGTAGTGATAACTATTGTCTTGGTCAGATTGAGCTCAAAGCCAATAGCAATCCTGCAATCGCCGGAAACTGGATCAATAAAAAACAGGCATTTGTAAAGAATGAGAAGAATGCTGTGTACGGTCCGGGCCATAATGGCTTTTTTACGAGCGCCGGACTAGATAATAAAGGGAATGTAATAACTGAATTTTGGTTTATCTACCATGCGCGCAATACGCCAAATGAACCAAACCAGGCCAGAACATCCAGGATGCAACCACTCAGCTGGAACAGCGATGGTTCGCCTAACTTCGGCAGTCCCAGCAGTATCGGAATAAATATTCCCTGTCCGATCAGTGAACAATAAGCTATAGCGAAATGCATTTTCTTTTCTACTGTGCCCCTAAAAGGGCAGGAATGGATTGTTATGTGCCATTTTTTGACGATGATATCTTATACATGCGGATTACACATCCTAAAAAACTTACCCCCGAAGAATTTCACCTAACCAATTAAATAAATAGTCAACAAACCAATTATGAGAAAACTTTTATACTACAATAAAGCAGGGACCTCTTTTGAGTTTATCCTTTGTTATGCTTTGTTCATCATCATGATGATCTGCTGTATGCCGGCGTTTGCCCATGCGGATAACAGCGCAGGATCCAGGACCGGCGCCTTGCCGGGAATGACAGTCTTTAAAGACATTGAAGTAAGGGGTAGCGTGACCGACACCAGCGGAGTTGGATTACCAGGCGTTGTCGTATCCGTTAAAGGGCGCAGTGGATTCGGCGCCGTGACGGATGTGAATGGAAGCTACAGGATCACTGTACCCGAAGAAGCCACGCTGGTATTTAGTATGGTTGGATTCATCAAGCAGGATATAGCAGTGAACTCACGCGGCTTTATTGCAGTAAAACTGCGTCAGAACTTTGAGATGCTGGACAACGTGGTGGTGGTAGGTTATGGTACGCAGCAAAAAAATAACGTGACTGGTGCGCTCACATCTGTGACTTCCAAGGAGCTGCTGAGAACGCCAACTGCCAGTCTTACAAACAGCCTTGCCGGCCGACTACCGGGTCTCTTAACTATACAGAGCAGTGGTGAGCCTGGTGCTGATGGGTCAGCCCTCTACATACGCGGCTTCGGTACTTATCAGGGTAAGAGTCCCCTGATACTGGTAGACGGAATTGAGAACAGCATCGATGGTATAGATGCGAATGATGTGGAAACCGTCAGTATACTGAAAGATGCAGCCGCTACCTCAGTCTACGGGATGAAAGGTGCCAATGGCGTTGTGCTGGTGACTACAAAAAGGGGTAAAACAGGCAAACCTGTCATATCGCTTACCATGCAGTCAGCCCAACAGCGGCCTTTTAATATGCCAGAATACCTGGATTCCTTTGATGCTCTAACGCTGTTCAGGGAAGCGCTCAACAACGATGGTCTCAATGCCAACCTTTACACAGATGCCTATCTGAATAAATTTCGCGATCGCAGCAACCCTACTTATCAGTATCTCTATCCAAATGTGAACTGGACAAAGGAGCTGATTAAACCTTCTTCGATGATGAACCAGGCTAACCTGAACGTGAACGGAGGTTCGTCAACGGCGCGGTATTTCGTATCCATGGCTTATTTAAAGCAGGATGGTTTATATAAATATGATGATCTGAATGCCTACAATATCAACGCCTCCATGAACAAATACAATTTCCGCAGCAATATCGACATAGATCTTACCCCAATCTTAAAATTGGAGCTCAACCTATCAGACATTGTCCGCGACAGAAATTATCCAACAGAAACCTCCGGTGCATTCTGGTCCCAGATCCGTAATACCCCTTCCTATTTGTATCCGTTAACCAATCCTAATGGTTCGGTACCCGGGCAAAAGGATTCGCCGGCGAGTCCTTATGGAAGATTGACACAATTCGGATACGGCCGTTTCTTCGAAAACACGCTAAGTTCAATTGTAGGTTTTACACTTAAATTGCCTTTCGTTACAGAAGGTTTAAGCTTCAGAACGCGTTTCGCTTACGATGCACAGAACTTTCGTAACATCAGCCGAAAGCGCAATTATTCTACCTACAGGTTCATCCCAGATGAAAACGAACCTGATCTGAGCAAAGGCAGATATGAAGAATTAAGTACCGGCGACGGTCTGCTGGGTTTTGAAATCAACGCTAACGGAAGCCGGAAATCTACCTTTGAAAGTTATCTGAATTATGACCGCACCTTTGCGCAAAAACATGCAATCTCTGGCATGCTGAGGTATAACCAGTCGCAAAGTTTTCTGGCCACTTCTAACGATGATGGTGCCATTGCTGCGCTACCCTATAAACAGCTGGGTTTAGTAGGCAGGGTAAACTATGCGTATGACAGGCGCTATGTACTGGAATTTGATGCCGGATATAATGGTTCTGAGAACTTTATGGCAGGCAGGCGTATGGGTTTCTTCCCGGCAGCATCTGCTGGTTGGGTGATATCTAACGAAGCGTTCCTGAAAAATTCAAAGTTTGTAAATCTGTTAAAAATCAGAGGATCATACGGGATAGTAGGCGTAGATAACAGTGCAGGGCGCTTTGCTTACCTCAGCACCTGGCAAACAGGAAATGGCAGTGGCTACCGTTTTGGTTTGGCCGCCGATGGTGATGGCTATGCTGGTGCACAGGAAAGTGCTACGGGAAACTCATTCCTAACCTGGGAGAAATCAAAAAAAACCAACATTGGCTTAGACCTGGAATTATTTAAAAGTGAAGTCGCTTTTACTGCCGATATATTTAGCGAAAAGCGCTCGCAGATCCTGACCACAGCCACCATCATTCCTGATGTAACGGGTGTACAGAACTTGCCAGCCATCAACGCCGGGATTGTAGATAACAAAGGTTTCGAGGGGGAAATAACCTGGCGCAAACGCAGTGGAAACCATAACCTGATGATCAGGGGATCGTATTCTTACGCTACAAACCGGATCCAGTATGCTGCAGAACCAGTGTTCAATCTGGCATATCGTGCAAAAAAGGGCACGCAGATCAATGAAGCATATGGGCTTACCGCATTGGGTTTGTTTAAAGATGAAGCCGAAATTTCTTCCAGTCCTACCCAGCAGTATGGAGTAGTGCGACCAGGAGACATCAAATATCTTGACCGTAACGGCGATGGTGTGATCAATAGTCAGGATGAAGGATATCTGGGTAAAGTCACCACTCCGAAATCTATTATCGGTTTAACCGTCTCCTATACCTATAAGAATTTTGATCTGAATGTGCTCTTTCAGGGTGCAACAGGTGGCAAATTATGGTTGACAGGTACCTCGGCCTGGGCCTTCTCCAGCAACAGCTCTGTACTGTCTGAATATATGGAGGGCAGATGGACGACAGAAAGTCCCGATCCTAATGCAGTATGGCCAAGGTTATCTTCATCTAACAATGTAAATAACAATCAGAACTCAACGTTCTGGCTCAGGTCATCAAATTATATCCGGTTGAAGAACGCAGAGCTTGGCTATACACTACCTAAAACCTGGATCAGAAAGATTGGAATGACCAATATCCGGACATTCGTCACCGCCTCCAATATTTATACCTGGTCTAAAATGAAGATTTTCGACCCTGAAAGAACGAATGGATTTGGCGACTATCCGCAAATGCGTGTAATAAATTTTGGACTAAACGCTTCACTGTAATAAGATGAAAAATATATATAAACTGCTGTTGGCAGTACTCCTGATCAGCAGCGCATCCTGCAAGAAATACCTGGATGTTGTACCCGCAGAATATTCAAGTGAAGATGATGTTTACAAAAACATCAACCTCACTGAGCAGGCCCTCGCACGTTTATACAACGCGATGCCGAACGAACTGACCTCGCCATTGACCGCTGCCACAGATGAAACCTACCATCATTGGTTTGACAATGGTGAAGCAATTGATGCCTACAAATACAATCTGGGCAGCTGGAGCACAAATGACAATCCCTACGGAAACTGGTCGGGCAGATACCAGGACATCAGGCGGGCCAATATTTTTATCAATCGTATAGACAATGTACCGGTACCGCTGGACCGTGACAGTTACTATGCAATCTGGAAGCCGCGTTACAAAAACGAAGCCCGCTTTTTACGTGCATTTTTCTACTTCGAACTTTTTAAACGCTATGGCGCGGTGCCTTTGATAACCAGTGCCAATGATGTAAATCCAGACAATCTGGAAGACACCCAGGTTTCCCGTAGTTCAGTAGATGAGGTAGTGAATTTTATCGCTACAGAATGTGATGAAATAGCGAATACTTTGCCATTAACACAAGAAGATGCGCAAACCGGACGAATCACCAAAGGTGCAGCCCTGGCATTAAAAGCACGTACCTTACTGTATGCTGCCAGCCCGTTATTTAACGGAAACTCTTTGTATGCCGGTGTGCAGAACAAAGATGGTAAAGCGCTTTTTAGCCGTGCTTATGATAAGGAGAAATGGAAAAGAGCTGCCGAAGCTGCAAAGGCGGTGATAGATATGGGAATCTATAGGCTATATAGCCCTTTCCCTGACAATCCTGTACAGAATTACGCCGCCCAGTTCTATACCCGTGATTATACAGAGACCATTCTGCCAAGGATAATTGGCAACTCCACAGATATAGATGGTAATTACCTGCCCAATGGATCTCCATTTAAAGGGAATGGAAAACTGACGCCCCTGCAGCAGTTTGTAGATGCTTATGAAATGAAAAATGGTTATCCAATAAATACCACGGGCTCTGGTTATACAAACAGCGGCTTCTGGAATGGACAATTATGGGATGGATTGAAGTTTCAAAGCGTAAGCAATATCTCGAATATGTACAAAGACCGCGATCCACGCTTTTATGCCAGTATATTTTTCCAGTACGATGTATGGCGCTTTGATGCAACTAAAAGACCAGTGCGACTGGCCTGGTTTGGTGCCGGCAACGGAATAACTGATGGCTGGGCAACAGGAAAGCCGGGAACCAATCCATGGGGTTATAACATCCGTAAATTTTTAGCGCCTGGATATGACCGCAACGCAAATTCGGGCACGGGTACACGTAACTTCCCCATTTTTCGCCTGGCCGAGATGTATTTGAATTATGCTGAAGCGATGAATGAGTACCTGGATGTACCAGATCAATCCGTTTATCAATATCTCAACCTGGTAAGAAGCCGTGTTTCGATGCCTGGTCTGCCGGTTATACCAACTGACAATGCGAAGGATGGAGTGCGTAGTCGTATCCAGAATGAGCGCCGGGTAGAGCTGGCATTTGAAAGTCACCGTTTTTGGGATGTGAGGAGATGGTTGATTGCGAAAACCGTGGATAATGTACCGGCCCTTGGGCTTAATGCCCGCCCTTCTGCAACAGAACTTGCAAATACTGGTCTGGATGTATCGTCAGAGGCTGCGGGTGTAGCAGTCTTCTACAAAACGGTAACGCTGCAAAACCGGGTATTTACAGACAAACATTACCTGATGCCTATTCCACAATCGGAGATT
>Ga0247810_10001195_pt1 | contig 17427 bp, 21 predicted proteins | sample UWRJL119311C1_FD_179918 | JGI IMG/M metagenome (GOLD analysis project Ga0247810, IMG submission 179918) | Plant litter microbial communities from Arlington Agricultural Research Station in Wisconsin, United States - UWRJ-L119-311C-1 | ecosystem: Environmental > Terrestrial > Plant litter >...
AGTTCTCACCGCTCGGGCGGTCTTTGTAACCCATTGGTCATAGTATATCACTGACAGCTGACTAGGTATACCTCATCGCATCCGCCGGCACCTTTGCCGTTCAGGGCCTTAATCTTTCTGATACCAAGTTCCCTGTGTGGTATCCATACTATGTTCCCTGGTTTCTCGGAATCGTGGTCGAAATCCTTTTGCTTGTTATACCAAATGTCTTACATGGCCCCAAGAATACCTCTGATTATGTCTGCATTGTGATTCAGACCCTAAGAGTTACTGCATTTATCAGCCTTCCTATTCTCTTCTTCGGACTTCGCAATGACAAGGAAAAGTACGATAACGCCGATGCTGAACGACAAGCACTTTTGAGCAAAAAGCTTTCTGCAAAGGCATCTAGCTCCGACGAATCCAGCACCGATTATGGTACAATAGAGGGTGAGGATGAGGATTCAGATACTGCAGATAACGTAAGCGAAGCTGGATCTGAGGATTCATGGATAGCAGAGCAACAAAAAACAAAAGACCTTATCGCTAAGCGCCTAAAGCAAGATGGCAACTGGTTTACATATGCAAAGGGCTTCACTGTAAGTTTCCCTCTAGAGAATGTAGGAGAAGTTCTAATATCTGTAGATATTCTTTCCATATATTTGGCCTTTCCATAGTAAAACACTGCAACTGAGAGCCGTTCTTGTAGGAGGATGCTTGCTCGCAAGCAATGCAATGAACGTACTTGTTCCAAGACAGATGGGTAAAATGGTTGATAGCTTAGACCGATACGTTAAACATCAGCCAGGGAGCCTAGGTATGTCTGACCTCCATCTTATATGACGTAGCAGCTGATATTTAAAGACCCTGTGCCCAACATATGGCTCCCAGTTCTCCAGTACGCTCTTCTTCTCTTCATCAGTGGAGGCGCTTGTTTAGGATGGCTGCGCAAATGGCTTTGGCTGCCAGTCGAGCAGTATTCTTATGATGCGCTCAGTACCGCATCCCATGCGCACCTCATGAGTCTCTCTTCTGATTTTCATGACAACAAAACTAGTTCTGAATTAGCACAATCTGTCTCTGGAGGCAGATCGGTATCGGACCTCCTGGAAACAGTCTGCTTCCAAGTGATTCCTATGTTTATTGATTTGTCTATTGCCTTCGGATACCTTTCTGGTCTTTTCGGGCCTCTCATGGGTCTCATTCTGGTGGCCGAGGCAACTATATATCTTTATGTCACTACCAAGCTTGTTGCCCAGAGGGCTGAGAAGCGCCGAGATTATGTGACTATATATAGGAAAGAGTGGACAGTCGGGCAACAGTCTTTGGATGGCTGGAATACTGCGAGTGTGCGTACTCGTTCATCAAAATGACGCATTTGAAGCTGATGTGTAGGCAGTTGTTCAACCAAATACCCTATGAACGAAATAGATACTCTACTGGTGAGTAGCATCCCGATATTTGATGATGTAAAACTGACTCACATGATAAGCGGTCAAGGACCATATGAATGCAAAGAAAACATATGAGCTTTCCAGTCAATCGATCAATGCTGCACAAGGTGCAATAATGACGGTTGGCTTGGTTGGCGCTCTGTTCCTCGGAGTCTGGCAAGTATCTCAACAAAGCAAGTCTATCGGTAACTTGACTACACTGCTAGTTTACTGGGCACAATTACAGAGTAAGTTTCAAGCACTCCTTTCCCCATATATGTCTTTATGCTAAAAGGGTGATAGATCCATTGATTTTTTTCAGCAACATGTACAGGAACATATCATACAGCCTCATGGACTCTGAACGTTTACTAGAGCTGTTTCAAACGAAGCCAACCATCGCCGACAGCCCTGATGCCATACCGCTAAAGCTCAATAATGGAGAAGTAGAATTCAAAGACGTCTCCTTTGCTTACGATGATCGAAAGCCAACTCTGAAAGAAGTTAGCTTCTCGATCCCAGCAGGGAAGTCTGTCGCTCTGGTCGGTGAGACTGGTGGTGGGAAGACTACAATTCTTAAGCTCATTGATCGTTTTTACGATGTGAAATGTGGAAGCATCACCATTGATGGGCAAGATATTCGTGATGTTACTCTCGAGAGGTAATTTAGACATGTGATTCTTGAGTTGAACAAGCCACTAATTTATCACTAATAGTCTTCGTGCAAAGATTGGTGTTGTACCGCAAGACCCGATGCTATTCAACGATTCTATCATGAACAATATTCGGTACGCGAGGTTGAACGCGAGTGACGATGAGGTTAATGAAGCTTGCAAGGCTGCTGCAATTCACGAGAAGATCATGTCTTTCCCGGATGGTGAGCATTCCCAGATCTTGGAATGAAAAAAATATGCTGATGCTTTTACACTAGGGTATAACTCTAAAGTTGGCGACAGAGGAGTGTAAGCTATGTTCCCATATATATATATATATATCAACTCTAGATGATGCTAACTTTTTAAAGGAAGCTTTCTGGAGGCGAGAAACAACGTGTGGCAATCGCTCGTGCCATATTGAAAAAACCAGAACTTATTCTTTTGGATGAAGCGACGAGTGCAGTTGACACTGAGACCGAAGCTCAGATACAGGAAGGTTTCAAGAGTTTGTGCCATGGTCGAACCACATTTATAGTAGCGTAAGTAGGAGCCTAGTAATACATATTCCGAAGTGCTAATGTTAGTTTAGTCATCGCCTATCAACGGTAATGCGAGCTGATCTTATACTGGTTGTTATGAATGGTGAGATTGTAGAGCAAGGCTCTCATACCCAGCTACTCCGAGACAACGGAAAGTACGCTTCATTGTGGTCTAAGCAGATTAATATCAAACCGGACCATACACGTTCAAGATCCAAAAGTCCGCAGAAGAGAGATGGTGACCTCATCAACGATCTTACCACGATTCGACAAGCAACAGAAATGGTAGTCGAACAAGAGCCTGAAGAATCGGAGCACACAGATGAAAATATCGACGAAGAAGCACAAAGTGCTATCGAAGATGATAAATTTTATGGTGGTGGTGGGCACAAGCCTGAGGTATGTGAAGGAAACAAATAAGCTCCTGAGTACTGCGAGGATTTATTTGGCAAGTGCTTGAAGCAAGTGTGCTTTGTACTAAGTCAGTTCTTTTATATACGCACATTAAAAACTCTCTACTGTAAAGTTGTGTCTCTCACATCTTGGGAAGATCTTTCTTCACCTCCCCCAAACGTGAAAGGCCACCTGAGCCTTGTAATATCAGGATGACGCTATACTGGAAAAGATTGATCTGATACACAGGAAGGCATCTACTACAAGAAAGCCGGATGCTCTTGAATTTGCTCCGACCCTCGACAAAGTCCTATCAGTAGATTGTGCGACCATAGTGGACCTTGATACTGGAGCCCAAAAGCTGCTAGAAATTTCACAACCGAAGCACTTGGATTCAATAAATGTAGATGGTGCAGGTAGCAAGTGCCCTTCGTTTTCTTTGGCTCCAGTCAGACAAACAACTAACTAACTAATCAATAACAGATACAACTGTTGCCAATTTACAACGTACAATGCTTATGAATAATGTGATACTTGGCAAGGATAGATCTTTAACATTAGCCAAGCGAAATCCCAGGCTTGATCAACCAGAACAAAGAAAAGAACTAGAACGCGAGTCTTTTGCCGAATCTCAAGATTCTGACCTCACAGCTGTCAGCTCCGGTGAAGGATCTTCAGTAATAGTAAGTGACTAACATCCCCAATGAAATTGTAATCAGATGGGAGAGGAGATTTCTGACGTGCTGCGTATAGCAAGCTCCTCGAGTGTCAGCACTTACGGCAACCCGCGCCGGGAGAGGCAAGCGTAACCGGAAATTCCGTTTGAGGACTCGTTCCAGGAAGCTGCTGAATGTCGCGTCGTCAACGAGTTCGTCTACCACTGATGGATCCACGGATAATTCCGAGAGTGGTCATCATAAGGAGACTTCTGCTTCTGCTTCGGGATCCAGTCTAAGTTGAATCAACTACTGCTATTCGGTTCTGATCTACGGTTTGGATTGATACACAGTGTTGGCCTGGGTTTTCTTCTGTTTTAAGAGAATCGTTCACGATCTTCGAGTTTTGATAATACGTCCACCCCTTCATCCCCGGTGCAAGATTATGGTGTTCAACTGTTGAGCACCAATAAGGTCACACGCACTTAACGAAAGCCGGGGCAAATTTTATCTCGTCAGCAACACACCTCTTTTATAAGTTGTGATATCTTCATTAAAGGCGTTATCTGCGTTTCAGAATATTGTTTGGTGTTGCAGATATCATGGTAGAGCTTGTGGTTAGAAAAAGTACAGGCGGCATCTCTCTTTTTTAGGTGGGCATTTGCTGGTAAAATTTGTTTGGCGAGTGTGTAACGTTATTTGTTATGGCAAATGGCATTTTCAAGCTATGGATTCAGAATACTACAGGCGCTATTAGATGTTTATATTTCAAGTATGGATGGTCTTTTTCCGTCGTTCTGATACTGAGTCTAAAGTGAAGGCATCTAAATGCTGCACGCAGCTATGCAACCTTAGAGTATCTCATCCTGATTAATAATTCGTACCTGTGGTGGCTAATGAGCTGAACTAAAAGAAATGCACCAATATTTGAAGAATGAGAAGGTAGGGTGGAACGAGGTTTTAAGGAATTTCTGTCTATCTAGTATTGTGCATCGACTTACTTACGCCCTGACTGATGTCACTGTCAGCACTTTGCAGATTCTCAAGCAACACAATTAAAGACATTCGGTATTTGTTTTCTTCATTTCAATTTACACTTTTTCAAACATATTCTTACAATTCCTACACACGAAGGGATAGCTATCGTCAAGAGTGGCGTACAGTACCATATATATGGCTTTTTTTTTCTACAAGAAAACCACTCCAGATACCGGCTCCCGGGAATGTCCACCGTTATCCCGTTGCGAAAATGTCCCCAGAACTCCAAAGCTGATGTACAACCGTGACATTATATAGATCTTCGCTATGCTCTTAATTAAACGAGAGGTTGAATTGAAAACTGAAGTAGAGGTATAGAAGCAAGATCTTCAGATGTAATCTCTACCACTCTTCTGAAGTTCGATGAGTCGCCAGCCTCGGGTTTCGGGGTTGTTGACATCTTCAGGTATTCTGGTCACGCCAATAGCATAAGTGACGAGTTGGACTTTGTCTTCCATTCCTGCAGCCAGCTCGTTGGTTTTGGCGTTTCTGTAGACGTGAACCTCTTGTGTTCTACATGTCACGATGAATACAGGGACGTCTCCTGGATCTAGCATGCGTGCTGACAGGACATCGACGTGTCGAATATCCAGTATACGCCCGTCAGATTTAAGGCCTGCAGTGGTGTATTGTTTAGAAAGGGCGTCGTAAACTGAGAATTGTGCAGCTGAGAGCCAGAGCTTTAAGGTCTCGGTGTCACCTTTGACGTAGGCATCTAGGACTTCGGGAAGTATGTACTCGCGCATTTCGCGGATGAAAGGCTCCATTTGGAAGGATGGATCCATTTCTCTAAACTTTTTGATAACTCTCGCGGTCTCGTTCTCAGCAAAGAATCCGGCGACTCGATCCGAGATGCTGCGGGCGGTGGAAATAAGTGGGTTCTCTGATTCATTGTAATGGGACTTTAGGTTGAAGAGGCCTTGCATCATTTTGTTGGAATCGCGGAAGTCTCGCCATGATTCTTTCCACGCTGCATCTTTGTGAAGCGTAACGTTTGTGCCAGCACTAGTTTTGGTTAATTAGATGTTTCGAATCATACGCGAGGATGTTCCTTACTCTGGGTCTTCTTGGGCAACTTCTGAACGTTTGCCTCCTGGTCCAGCTTCCTTCAATTCTCTTAATTCTCTGGCCTTTCGACGCTCTTCCTTCTCTACCCAGCCTCCATATCTAGAACTACTACCATCATCAATAACGTTCTTGACGTTCTTGAATGCTTCTGTTTCTCGAATAGGCCTCGTGCCTTTTTCGATTACGCTTGCCGTAGCGTTTACACCGGTTCGAACCCCCTTTACGACGGGTGTTTCCCACGTCCATGCAGCACCCTTTCCCACAGCACCGGCAGTAGTCTTCAATACATTTACAGTAGTTGATGATACTACTCCAGTGGTCGCCTCATATGCTTGCCTCGCCTTCTTTACAGATTCGCTTTCAGTAAATTGATGAGCCCCATCAGACAATGCCTTTGTAGATTCGTTCCACTCTTTTGAAGCTTTGAATTCGGTTTGCAGAGTCTCGGTAAAGACCTGCCATGGCGACTTGTCTCCGTGAGGTGGAGGTGGTGGTGGAGCTTCTTTTTCTTTCTTGTCCTTCTTTTCCTTTCCGTCTTTACTCTCGCCTTCTTCCTCACCCTTACCCTCACTTTCCTCTTTTGGCTTTTCCTCTTCAGTTTCCTCAGTCTTGGCCGAAGATTTCTTTGCTTTCTGCTCCCCTACGGGCTCGTCTGTCTTAGTCTCTGCTTTGTCTTTGGCTTGATTTTCTTGCCCTAAAGTCGCTCCGTAATGAAAAGAGCGTGGCGAACATGCTGATCCAGACACGCGGATTTCTTCCGGCAGAAATGCTGATCGTAGCGGCGTAGAATAAAGACTGATACTAGGCCTCGAAGATTTCAGTGCAAGTAGATGTACTCTGGATCTCTGGGTCTGCTGTAGTAATGGGCCATTCACGATAGTTCGTCCATATGGTCTCACGACCGTTGCGCACTTGTTGGAAGATGCACGCATCGAGGCATTCCGTAGACTATTCATAATTACTCCTCAAGATAAAGCGACCCAAGCCAATTGAGAGCCTGTCAACAAGGAGAAGAGTGAGCAAAACAAACTGTTTACAAGAAATTGAGCTAGAATTCCGTAGCCGGCTTTAGAAATATTTGCCCGGGGGTTCTGGCAGGGGTGGGAAATGGTTGATCCGGACTTCCTTGGCACAGCTTTTTGACCGTTCAAGAACATCAGATCTTCAACATCTACGAACTGGCTAGTCAGGAGCAATGAGTAGGACAATACCCCGGCGCCTTCTGGCTCCAACACCTTTCAATTTTGTTGCGGAAGCAACATCTTCTATCAGACTGCCCTTACGATGCATACGGCCGTTTTCTAAGACATCTAGCAGAGATGCTGATGATACCAGCTTTCTCGACAAATTGTCGCCTTCAGTTACACCAACACCACGGCCTGCCTCAATCGGATTAGGGGGCTTGGGCAATTTGTTTCGAGGCAATGCAGCTGAGCGTGCAAAAATGCCGGGACGCAGAACGACGACATATGATCCTGACAATACCTCGTCGATTGGCAATTTCAACCCTACACCTCTTAGCTACATAGACTATGCAAATGAACCAGACCCTTTTCGATTGAGCGTCTACGCCACTAGACATAACACACACATAAATGTCATGGGTCCAGATTTCGAGAAGGACACCTTGGATCCAAAGACCGGCAAACCGCCTTTGAAAGTGTGGATCTCGATGTCTGCGGGAAACATCGGGTTTAAGAAGTCACAACGGAAACACTATGATGCTGCTTTCCAATTGGCTTCCTATGTGTTCGCACGGATGAAGGAGAGGGGAATCAATGATCGCGTTAGTAAATTGGAGGTTCAATTGAGAGGATTTGGCTCAGGGAGAGAAGCGGTTACAAAAGCATTACTTGGGAGTGAAGGAAGGTTCTTAAGACAAAAGGTTTCTAAGGTGTCGGACGCAACAAGGTTGAAGTTTGGTGGAACGAGGAGTAAGAAACCCAGACGTCTAGGTTAAAGTGTTGGTACAGGAAAGAACTTGTGGAGTATGTTCAACTTGTATATTAAAGATCGCTGTGGTATCATCCTGCCCTATAAACGCCTGTATCAAAATTGTAGACCAAGTAATGCCGATTACTTCTTTCCTTCATCAGTGGGTATATGCACCTATCGTGTTGGAAGAGGTGCTATGTCGGCAGGAGGAACAATTCGTCCAGATGTATCCCTAATTAGACCTTTTCCGTTCATCTTACCTGCTGAATGTCTATCTATCTCAACGTCCCAAGACTCTCCCTCTGGCAAAGAGGCAAGGCCATTTCTCGAATCATCAACACTATGTCTTCTTCCGCTTTGATTCAGCATATGCGACCGTTCATCCGATGTGTGCCCATCATCGTCGAACAGTTCCCCTTCCGCAGTTTCAAAATCAGGTGGTGCAATCCACTCTCTGGGTACCACACAGGGCAACGCAACTCCAATGCTCGCAGCTCGATTCAACCATGCAGGCCCAGTCCGGCCCGTGAGCTTTTCGCAGAGATACTGCGTAAAGTGATTGCAATTCTTGCTCAGGAGGTTATATGCTGTCCCTTGGAAAGCCTCAGAGGCTTCTTTTATAATAGTATCGACCTCTGATTGAGGCCTGACTGTGAATCCGTGCAAGATCTCGCATTTGAAGGTTCCTCCAGGCGGTACCTGTCTAGGCGCTGTCCAGTAAACTCCTGTCATGCCTCTCTTATCATGTCCACCGTATGCGTACTCCTTTCCATTTATTACTACAGCTGAATGCAAGAGAGATGAGCCGAAGGTCCATAGGACAGTTGCCAGCTTCCCAGGCTACAGAAGAATTAGCAGAAAGGCACATATTAAAAGATTCCCACTCATCTATGCCATGGTGAGCATGTCGATAATGTTACATACCGGAAGCAGGTCATAAACATTGATGATGATTTCTATCTTCTGTAGGGAGAGTGTAGACCGATGCGACGATTTTCGTGATGGAGGCATTTTAAGTTTTGGTGCCGTATCTAGCAAGTTCTTACAATAGATCTATCAATAGTGTATTTATATGTCGAAGGCGCGTTGAGCCACGCAAGTGCAAAGACGATGGCCAGTTGTGGATGTTGGTGATGATGAAGCTCACTGTACTCCTCAGTAAGGCCGCATGCATCCCGCATCCGCACAGGATTCCTCGGGGGGCTGAGTTGACGGCGTGTACAGGTCCCAGAGAGTTTATATAAATATGGTTTCAGATATGGCCCTGGAACATGTATATGTACAGAAGTAAGAAGCCGCAACAGTTGAATCCAAGTACAATCCTGTCGTTTAACCCATTAGATAGGTCGACTTGAACTCTCAACTCCCTTGCTCCACTCAAAGCTATAACCTAAGCCCCACTTTTTATTCAAGCGACACCAGCACTTAAAAAATTGCGCCCAATGATTTGGCAAAATCTCTATTCTCAATTCGTCGCTGTGGGAAGGGAACAACTCCCTCTTCCCCCGCCTCCCACTTCCACCCAACACGACGTCTACTTCACGTGCCCCGCGTCTTTTCTCTTCTTTAACTTTCATCTTTGAACGGTCTGCGGCAAGAACCGCGACCCAAAATCACAACAGCCTGCTTGACTGCAAGGCTTTCTTCTCCACATCCCAATCCTACGCAAAAAAACGCAGCATGCCTCCTAAGAAGGTTGTCAAGGAGGAGAAAATTCTGCTCGGCCGGCCTGGTAACAGCTTGAAGAGTGGAATTGTACGTATCACTCTCTTGACCTCTGTTGACGCCAGCTTACAGATATAGGTCGGTCTTGCCAACGTTGGAAAATCGACACTTTTCCAGGCTATTACCAAGTGCTCACTTGGAAACCCTGCTGTAAGTTCATTGCCATCCCTAGACGTGTCGCAAATCTAACAAGAACAGAACTTTCCCTTCGCCACAATCGAGCCTGAAGAATCCCGTGTTATTGTACCTGATGCACGTTATGACTGGCTCTGCGAAAAATACAACCCTAAATCTCGAGTTCCCGCACATCTTACAATCTATGATATTGCTGGTTTGACTCGTGGTGCTTCAACTGGTGCTGGTCTTGGTAATTCGTTCTTGTCACACATCCGTGCTGTCGATGCAATTTTCCAAGTCGTCCGCTGCTTCGATGATGCTGAAATCATTCACATCGAAGGAGATGTTGACCCAGTCCGAGATTTGACTATTATAAGTGAAGAGTTACGTATCAAGGATATTGAGTTCACCGAAAAGGCACTTGAAGCCATTAAGAAGCTTACCCGCAGAGGCGGACAAAGTCTCGAAATTAAGAAGCTTAAGGAAGAAGAAGCAACAATCGAGAAGGTCTTGCAACTTCTTAAGGATGGTGGAGATGTTCGCAAGGGCGTCTGGTCTCCCAAAGAGGTATGGAGAGAATTTTTTTGTTTACCCCTCTATTTAAATGATGACAACGGGCCATGAGGCCCTAATAACCCCAGCTCGTCGAAAGCTCTCAACATAAACGCAGAGAGTAGATGTGATAAGAAACACGTTCTGATATAAAAAGAAACACCTCATGTTTTGACCAAATCTAGCTTAAGCTTACTGACTGGTCAACATAGGTCGAAACAATCAACCCCTTGTTCCTTCTTACCGCTAAGCCTGTCGTATACCTCATCAATTTGAGCGAGAAGGATTATATCCGCAAGAAGAACAAGCACCTTGCTAAGGTCCTGGAATGGATCAAGGAGCACGCAGCAGGTGATCCAATCCTCCCCATCTCGATTTGTCTTGAGGAACGCCTCTCAAGATTTGAGACCGAGAAGGAGGCACAAGAGGAGTGCAAAACCCTCGGTGTTGAATCAGCGTTACCAAAGCTCATCACCACCATGCGAAAGGTTCTCAACTTGGGAAGTTTCTTCACTACCGGTACTGATGAGGTTCGACAATGGACGATTAGAAATGGCACTAAGGCACCGCAAGCTGCCGGTGTTATTCATGGTGATTTCGAGAAGACCTTCATTCAAGCTATCGTGTACAACTTCGATGCGCTGAAGGAGTTTGGTGACGAAAATGAAATTAAGGCAAAGGGAAAGATCCAAACCAAGGGCAAAGACTACGTCGTTGAAGATGGAGGTACGTTTCCATCCTCGAACAATTTTTCTCTATAAAGAGGAACTCGTTTGCTAACTACAGTCTAGATATTCTATTGATCAAGGCAGGTGCAGCAAAGGGATAGACTAGTTCCTTTTTTCAAAATAATAACAAAAATTGAATTTACTACGTGCAGAAATTGCTTAATGCCCCCCTCCCCCCCAGCCTCCCTATAGTCTTTAGAGATACCTGAAGTTGTCTATGGTCGACTCGGGCTGTTTTCCTCTTCTCAATTATGATATGGCCAATCTTTGTATCAGGTCAAAGACAGGTTCAAATCGCTTCTCCGATACTCGTGAAAAGCGTCTTTCAAAACACATCATCCTTCTGCGTTTGACATAGACTGTGATGACATTTGACAAGAGATATTATATACAAAATTATATCAGGCTTCAAGCCAATAGCAGGTGGTCATAGATGACGAGGGAGAGTAAAAGATAGAGCAGTTTTGAGTGTTAAATCGCCACGATAAATTCTCCGTGGGCAACTTAGCACCTACTTACTATACATCGAAATTATACCATGAATTTAGGGAAACGAGGTAGAAGAGGTAAAATTTCTTAAGACCGCAGGTTTATGCTGCTCATGTAGTCCAAATATCCGCTATCCCATACCACCCGCTAAAATCCAGTCCATGTTGGCATCCCCTAACGCCGTCCCTCATGCAATTTCTATATCCAACACAAGTTTACCATCCCAATATCCCAACCCTTATGACTTGCTCACAGCCTGATCTCTGCCGCGAGCCATTAGCTTATTACCATTATTACCATTACTAACTTTCCTCAGGATCGGTTCCTAAAGCCGCGCTTGTCGTCCCTGCTTTCAGTTTCCTTACAGCACGTTGCATTCCTTCCAACGTAGTGCGTTCTCTGATCAACATAGTTCTCGCTAAATCTCTGATAGCCTTCCGTCCCATTTTCTCGTGCATATCCTGCCAACCAGCTAGCTCTGAGGCTACAACTTGTTGTGTATAGCGTAGCTCTCTGCTGAGTTCATCCACTTCATCCTTAGTTTTCCGCACTTTATCTTCCTTTTCTTCATTGAGACGTTGTCGTGTTTCGTCTAAAAGACCAAGTGGCCAACGGGTGGAACGGGAGAGGGAGTTAGAAGATCGCTCGATAGCTTTGCGGGATGTAGCGATTGAAGATATAAGGGATGTCGGTCGGGATAGGGCGAGAAGCATAGCTATTATTGTGCTATGAATGGAGAGTATCGAGGAGTGGAAGGCCATATGAGGCGTTGCAGTTGACGGAGCTAGGGTTTGCACGTAAGCCTCCATAGCTGAAATGTGTGTTTTTGGTAGATAAGACAGGCTGGAAAGAGCTTTTGCTGCTATATTTGTTGCATCGTAGAGATCTGACAAAATTAGTAGATATCATAGAGCGGCACAGAGCAATTTACCAGTTATGCTAACTCGTAGCGAATTCGTCCTCCGTGCAAGACTTTTCGTGGCATGGTTAACGCTTCGTACTGTCTCTCGTGCATGATTCACAAATTGCTCTACGTCTCTGACATTCTCCATAGGCTCATATTCATCTTTCACATTTTCCACCCTGGTCTCGGCCTTCAATTTGCTTCGCTGCTCCATCATATCGGCTTGTATGTCTGGCACAAGGAAGAACTCCCATAGCATTTCGTGAGTTGAAAAGGTCGGGTGCGCCAAGAGCACTTTTAGGAAGCCATCCATACGGACTTGAATATCTCTCAAGACAGCTCGTGATGGTCTGGAGGGTACTTGAAATGGCGAACGCATACCTGAGATGGATGGTAGCCACGAAGCTGGGTTCTCGACGGCCAAAAGCTTTGCAAGATGCTCGAAATCCGCAGTCGACCGTCGACAAGTCGTTACAGTAAAAGTTTGGTGGTTGGCAGAAGGAGCTCCAGATTTTACCACAAGACGAATGGTAGCATCCTCGACAAAGAAGGACCGAACAACTGCTGTCAATCTACCGTCACTTGCAGGCTGGCCTGAAAACAGAACCAAATCGTCAATCTTGTTTCGGATTTCATCATCCTTTGCAAGCTCAACGGCGGTTAAACCTCTGAGCTCTCTGGCCAACAAATCTACTCTTGGATCTCCAAATAAAGCCCTAACCATCTCAATCCGACCATATTTGCTGGCTACCATCAAGGCTGTAAATTTTTTGTCGTTGGTCGCATTGACATCGGCATCGCAATGCAGAAGAATTCTTAATACCACCTGCGGGTCATTGACTATATGCAATAAGGTGTTCCCTTTTGCATCCACATGATCATCGAGATGTAAGGGTTTATTATCAGCTTGAGCGCTAGTAGCTGCTACAAGACCAGCCTCGACCATTGTTCGATAATTTCCGTGGTCATACGACCGGCACAGAGCGAATAAGGGTGTTTGGCCATTCCTGTCTCGCTGCCGCCAAGGTAACACTCTGCCCATACGGGCGATAAGCGTTGGAGCATTGAACAAGTAGTGCGCAACACTTCTTCCCCTAATGTCTTGCATTGAAAGATATTCTACCACCATTACTTCAGACTTGGCTCGATAAATAACATCTAGGACAATGTCAATGAGGTCGCTACGGCCCAGCTGAACAGCAGCACTAAGTAGCGTAGTGCCTTCGTTGTTAGTATCCTCCATCACTGATTCCATGGGATAATATCCTTGTAAAGACAGTAGATATTTGAGTGCTTCTGGTTGCTCGTGCTGTATAGCCATCATGGGAACCGATTCACCGAGGGTATCTTCCGTTTGTGATAGCCTTTCAATAGATGTATCACCTTCAATCCCACTGCTCATAGAGTCAATTGTGGTTGCTCTTGATCTGAACGATATTTCGGAGTTACTTGACATGCTTCGGACATCCATTGTAACAGACTTTGGCCTTTTCATGAGCGGAAGCCTCTCTTCCTCCGCTTCGTGTCTGATCTGGAATGGAAACACATGGTTAAGAGTCGACGCTTGAGACAATCCGTCAAAATTAGACCTCGATGACCTTTCTGAGTGCGTTTTAGTTGAGTTCCAAGGCTGGTTCTCATCGACTAGATCAGTGCCATTTACGCAAATATTTTCATCTTCTTCATCCGAAGAGTAATCTCTATCTGGCTCCATAATCTTCATAATCTCCTTGATGTCACCGGTTTTGGTCGCTTGCCACAGCTTGTGATTCCGTCTGCTAGCTTTCCTCAGGCCTCCAGAATCTCTCGAAAGATAGGAAAGAACTGCTTCAAATGTGCTTAAAGCGTAGCCCATCTCTCCACTCTCCACATCGTCGATAAAAATAAAATGACGCATGTATAATAAGCGTGCTTGGAGATAACGAACCTGGGCTCTAATTACGACTACCAACAAAAGTGACACGAGAGTATCCGCGTTGATTGTAAGCACAGGGCTAACTTTCTCGGAAGATGGGACTCCATTCATTGTCTCCTTTGGAACCTCTGTGAGCTGCGTGACAGTTTTCAAAGTTACAAGCAAGACTTCCATCATTTGCTGAGGACTTCCGGCAACACCCAGTTTGCGGAATTCTTCTACGGCTCGTCCCAGGCGGAGCGTTAACTCATTCTTGCCCCTGTGTCCGCCTTGAATCGGGATACCGACTTGTGAGATATCAACAAATTCCATTTGTCTAATTTTAGACTCCAAGTCTAGGTCATCGAACCGTTTCATAGCGCAAAGTCTTGGATAGAGTATTGCATCATGGACATGTTCTGTTACGTAGCGTTCAATCAAGCGTTCAACCACTGGGCCTGTCAAATCGGTTGTAGCACCAAGAAGCGAAAGTTGTGTCTTGTCTACTCCTTGGAATAAATCGATTGCAGCTGTTACTGCGGTTTCTAGAGCACCTCTCATAACATCTTCGTCATCATCAGCGTAAAAATCTTCCGTTACGCGGTTCTCTATGTGACCATTCGAAGAAAAATTCGGTGCGGAACTCATACTATTAGATCTCGCTCTTTTCATTGCAGCAGTAATAGGTCCATCAGGTTCAGGATCTGGGATTACGTCCGCAGAAGGGGGCGGTGGTAATGGTTTATCAAAGACAGTACTGAACTCTTTAAAAAGGCGTTCCAAGCCGGGCTGCATCTGCCTAGCGATCATTGGGAAATTGTTCAAGAGGTCATTGAATGACTTGATATCCTTCTTTCTTGGTAAATTGGCTGGGGAGGATATGCTTTCTCCTTCGAGTGACGTTCTTGGAGGAAGCGGTGGCCTTTGGCTGGGTGGTGTAGGTAACAATGTGGCAGGTTTTATCTTGATTTCTTCATATGTACCTAGGAGAGGTCGTGATATGTAGTATACTAGCCATTGGCGCGGTTCCAGAGTATCTGGATACCATAGCGTATCGCTCAGAAGTTGTGCTTGAACAAGAGACTTGAAACCTACCAGGCTTCATTAGCAGCCACACCTCCCTCAAAATATCCTCACGTACCTTTGTTGCTATACACGAAAGCATCCTTAATGACTACCGTCCTACCATTTACAGTTGTGTACTGCTTAGCCTTGCCTCTGCTTTCTCGCATGTTGGGCACATCCTTCCCTCCCGCTGGCCCATGTTGGTTTGCTGGAATACGAAGGACATGACTGCCCAAGAATTCTTCTGATCCAGCAAGATCCGAGTACAGAGCACCGGATTCGCTATCACGGGAGGTAAGGAGAACTTCAGTCGTAGGCACTAGTAAAATCTAGACTTTATATTAGAATGCTCATAGGTGTATATAGGAAGCCTTGCGACATTACATGGTGATGAACTGGAGTACACTGAGCTGGTAATGTGCTCCTGAAGAAGGCACCCAGAAAAGGGTTTAGAGGTTGCATTCATTCGACATTCGCGGGCCGCATTGAGCGACAACTTGCGCAGGAGTAGTACCTGCTACGTGATGCTCTATGATTCAAATCCTGAATTCACGATCTTTCGACACGTAACCGTTATATGTTCGGAGTCCTTATCAGAATCGGGTCGAGGAGAAGCAAGCTTAAGGAGTCGGGACTTCGCGGATTAGGAAGGAAAAGATCGTGAGAGGAGTCGCGTGCCTAAAAGTAGAGAATCTACGGATTCAATTCAAAGGACAGAGAAAATCGGATAGAGTTCTCAACCTTTATTTCAACCGTCGCCTGGTTTCTAGCTGGTGATGCTTTGGTGCCAAGACATTCACGTGTTGGCCTGAGGAGCTTCCCGCTTATCAGATTTGAATCCACACCAAGTTCTTGTACGCTAGCAATGCTAGCAACGCTAGTCTCTCCATTAACGATGATCTTCTCAAAGTAGCAATCTATCTGTATTACCCACCACTAGCTAATCATAACTTAGACATGAAATTTGGAATACTTCCACAGTTTGTAACTTGCTTCTTCCACAGTACAACAATAGCTTATATCCAAAGAAATTGATTGTCGGCACGGCTAGAAAATAGTGTCCCCTAAAGATCCTCGGAGGAAATTGCACTGCAAATAGCCTCCCAGAATGTCTCGGAAAGTGTAGAGATCTTGGCCCGGAAATCAGTTTCCGTTGTTTATAGAATTAGAGCTTACAAATATGTTCATATCGAAAAGTGCTTTTTGAAGTATTTGGGATTTCAGTCGACTTCCTTAAGAAACTTCACAGATGTAGCATATCGCCAGCCGGGATTCAGACGAGGAATCGCTCGGGTGGTAGGTTCACTATGGAATTGAGTAGGGCCTACTAGAAGTTTTAAATGATTATTCTATTCTACGACTAAGACAAAAGCTTCAAAGATTTCGATACACACAGAAAAATTCGACGTATACGAAGCGTTGGATACGGAATCGTTCGACTACTATAGTCCAGAGTCCAGCGAGCTGGGAATCAATCGAGTAAGCGTCACCTTGTATCAAAGTCTATGATAGGATCTAAATCAGTATGCAAGTCACCCACGAGCAATTGTTCAGTAAATAATGGTCAAACTGGCTGGGTAAATAGATATAATTTCGGGAGACGTGTAAATACGATCACAGCGCTACTTCTACAAAAAGGATAACAAATTCGGGAATTCGGTGGAGATCATTGCTCACATTTCAGGTCCTTGTATGCTTCTCTTAAACCACTGATTTCTGGCTCTCGTAGTAAAGAATCATATTTGTATAAGGTAACGTTTATCGTGGAACGATTGATCATAGCGACAGGCATGACTGTGTTGACGAAGTCACTTTAAAGCAGAGAACAGATGGATAATTGTCCACACTGAAACTCTTCCTTGTCCAATAGCTACTATGTTTATTGCATTAGGTGGTCAGAATTGATGAGCAAAATTATTCCTCTTACCTGCGTAGCTCTCTGAAGCTAAATTGCCAACGCCATTGTTGAAAAAGATAATAATGCAATAGAAGAAACCATAGTCACGTAGCGTATTTAATTGAACAATTTGATAACCCATACTTGAGAAACATATATGCTTGACCATACAAAATCGTGTGTTTGGTCTCTTACATTGCGCGAATTTGAAAGTGATTCCTTTGGTTTTTGTAAGTATTGTATATGTGGATTGACTCTCAATACGTAGCACCACTACGTGTAATCACGTATGTGCCAGTTGTATTGTAGAGTAATCGATGTTGTATTACTAACTACGAAGGGGTGTTGATGATATCCCC
>Ga0247810_10001197_pt1 | contig 17395 bp, 18 predicted proteins | sample UWRJL119311C1_FD_179918 | JGI IMG/M metagenome (GOLD analysis project Ga0247810, IMG submission 179918) | Plant litter microbial communities from Arlington Agricultural Research Station in Wisconsin, United States - UWRJ-L119-311C-1 | ecosystem: Environmental > Terrestrial > Plant litter >...
TTATCATTAACTATTTTAGAGTCAGATTAATTGCTTTAAAATTACAAGTTATGAAAAAGACGAAAACATTTCCCGAACAAAAACAAAACCTTCCGGGCAACGAACATCTAATGCATCCGGAACCTGAAGTAATAAGAGAAAACTATGTTGGAAGTGGAAAACTTTTAGGAAAAGTAGCTTTTATAACCGGAGGCGATAGCGGTATTGGACGAAGTGTTGCCGTACATTTTGCCAGAGAAGGTGCCAATATTGCGATTGTTTACCTTAAAGAAGACAAAGATGCCAAAGATACAAAGGCCTTAATTGAAAAAGAAGGCCGCGAATGCCTGATTATTAGCGGAGATTTGAAGGATGAGAAATTTTGTAAAAGTGCCGTAAAAAAATGCCATACACACTTTAAAAAATTAAACATTGTGGTGAATAATGCTGCAGTACAATTCCCTCAAACCGAACTGGAAGATATAACCGCCGCGCAACTTCATAAAACATTCGAAACCAATATATATCCTTATTTCTATATCACAAAAGCAGCTTTACCATTGCTCAAAGAAGGCGATACCATAATCAATACAAGTTCAGTCACAGCATATCGCGGTAGCGAACATCTTGCAGATTACGCCAGTACAAAAGGTGCAATTGTAAGTTTCACCAGATCATTATCTACTATGCTAGCCAGGAAAAAAATACGTGTAAACGGAGTTGCTCCCGGCCCAATATGGACTCCTCTGATTGTGGCAAGTTTCGATAATTTATCTGATTTTGGAAAAGACAATCCAATGGAAAGAGCCGGTCAGCCCTCAGAAGTTGCTCCTGCATATGTATTCCTGGCCTGCGAAGACAGCAGTTATATCACCGGACAATTTATACATATTAATGGCGGTGAAATTATTGGGGGATAGATTTTAAAAAAAAGATACTAAGTTGCTAAGTCTTTAAGTTACTAATCTTTAATTCATGCACTTAAAAAAACAACTTTGTTCCCGATAGCTATCGGGATTGCGAGATTAAAAAAAACTCAGCCACTTAGTATCTTAGAACTTAGTAACTCAAAAACAAAAAAAAACTTTGCACCCGATAGCTATCGGGATTGCGAGATTAAAAAAACTTAGCCACTTAGAAACTTAGTAACTCAGTAACTTAAATAAAATGAACTTAATAGATATTGTTGGACTCTTCGCCGGAACCTGTGTTACAGTATCAGTGATTCCGCAGATTATAAAAGTCTGGAAAACTAAAAAAGTGAAACAAATATCACTTAAAACCTTTAGCATCCTCACTTTCGGGATTTTGGTTTGGATTATTTACGGCATTTTAAAAAATGATCTGCCGATAATAATTACCAACAGCGTCTCGTTATGCCTGAATTTGATTATGGTGTATTTTATTATTTATTATGAGAAAGAGAGTTAGGATTGAAGGTGCTGAGACTCTAAGATACTGAGATTCTAAGATGCTAAGGTTCTAAGTTTTTTTTCTTTTGCCACGAAGGCACTAAGGCGCTAATTTTTTTCTATTATAAATTACAAAGACTCAAAATAAAAAATCCGCGATAATCCGTGTTTTTGCGAAGCAAATCCGTGTCATCCGTGGCCTATTTTTATCTAATTCTAAGACACAAAGCTTGTTTAAGTTTACATTACAAAAATCCGCGCCAATCCGTGTTTTCGCAAAGCAAATCCGTGTCATCCGTGGCCTATTTTTATCTAATTCTAAGATACAAAACTTGTTTAAGTTTACATCATAAAAATCCGCGACAATCCGTGTTTTTGCGAAGCAAATCCATGTCATCCGTGGCCTATTTTTATCTAATTCTAAGATACAAAGCTTGTTTAAGTTTACATCATAAAAATCCGCGTCAATCCGTGTTTTGCAAAGCAAATCCGTGCCATCCGTGTGCCATTTACCGCAATTCAAAACATAAAAAAAACAGCTCGTAGAAAAGCTGTTTTTTTTCGTAAAGAAGTGGTATATATAATGCTTATTAGCTAGCTAATTTTTGATTGAATGGCTTATATGATAAATGGTATTTTTCTTTAAAAATACGTGGCAAATAGTTTTTACTGGCTAATCCTGCAGCACTAATAACTTCAGCAATATTCATGTGTGAAATTCTTTTAATTTCATTGATTTGTCTTGCTGCTAAATTTACAATAGGATCAAACGTACTCATGTAATTGTAACTATGTTGGGCTATCTCCATTTCGATAATCTCTTTTAGTATCAGTTTTTTAAGCAGGTTTCTAACAATTCCTTGCTGTGGAAGTGTTTTTAGTTCTTGCCATTTCTGAATTACTTTTAAGCTCTGCGATCCTGTATAGATATAATTCCCTGATTCGTTCATGAATCTTTTCTTTAATTGGGCAATCATTTCAACATTCTGATCCTCTTCTACCGCCTCTGTTGGCATTCCGATTAAAGAGAACTGAATGTGTTTATGACTTTCAAAATACAAAACACTATTGATAACCGATGTATTACTTAAAACTCCCGTTTGATTCTTTTTAATGCTTTTTTTCTCTCCATTAGCACCAAAACTATGTGCTAAATTCCCGTTTTCGCAATATGCAAAAAGTATCGGAGCAGATTTAAAAGATTCTACACTTAAAGTAACATCTTCATTAAATACAATGTCAAAATGCATATGAGACATTTTATTTTCAAAACAAACGCCGCTAATAGTTCCTTTTGCCCATTTTGATTTAATAATCAAATTGTATTCGTTATTATTAGTGGTAATCAATTCGGCGTTAAAACTATCTTTAAGGTTATTAAAAATAGCATTAAATCCACCTGTATTTAAGTATAGTTTTTTCATAATGGTTTGGTTTTTACAATATGGTTCGTACTTATTTACGTACAAAACCTGACTTTGGTTTTTTATCTTATTTTGATAATTCAAATTTCAGGAATATTGTTAATCAAACCTTTATACAATTTCAGTCAGATATTTCATAATTATTACAAGGGCTGTTTTTTACCTAGAAGTTTTTTTGCCACAAAGGCACTAAGGCACAAAGTTTATTTTGAATAGGATTGTCAAAATTTCTCGCAAAGTTTTTTTTGAATTGGATTGTGAAAATATCTCACAATCCCGATGGTGATCGGGAGCGAAGTCGCAAAGAAAAAAACGAAAAGAAAAATCAAAGCTTTGCGACTTCGCGCCCGGCCACTATCGCAATTTCATTAAGTTAAGCTTTTAGAAAATAAAATTATTGCAAATCAAAGCCGTTTCTATCCGCGTTTTTACGAAGTAAATCTGTTTTATCCGCGTCAAAATTAGACGCTGATTTTACTGATTCGCTAAAGCGAAAACGCTGATAAAAACGGATTTTTATAATTACTTTCTTGATTAAACGGTTAAGTAATTTTATAGATTTTTCCTTAACTTAATGACATTGGCCACTATCGGGATTGCGAGATTAATTACAACGTATAGCAATTAAATTCTTTGCGCCTTAGTATCAAGAAAAAACTTAGAACCTTAGCAACTCAGAACCTCAGCAACTCAGAACCTTAAAAAAAACAAAAGCAGCTGCCCCGGATAAATCCGGAACAACTGCTCCCCAGCAAAATAAAAAAATACTAATCTATTTTCTTTTCTTATGTAAGTTCATTGATATCAGCGTTTTTGGCATAATTTGCCTTTGGGATATCTTTAAAAAATTCGGCTTCTTCAAGGTCTGCTGTTGGGCCATACCCTATTAAATGTGTTCCTTTTATCTGATCTTTTGTTTCAATTATATACAAAATAGACATATCATCCGGATCACTCATTCCTTCATAACGGTGATGTGCTACAATAAAAATTTCATTGGGCTGATAAGCATATTTCGTTTCAGAGTCTAATAAAGTTCCTGCTTCGAATAAAAAATTAGAAGTATATCCTTGTTCCTGATATTTTTTGATATAATCGGTTTCGTGTTTTTGCTCTTTTTTCATGACTTTATTGTATTAAGATTTTTTCAAATCTATTGTTAATTCAAATTTCATCATTGCTTACAAATAAAATTAACTCAATAGATTTAAAAATTACCTCATTCAAAAAATCAAAAAACAAATCAATAATTATTTTACTAATTTTAACAATTCTCTAAAAAACCAATTTTAGAATTATTACATTTATTACCAATACTTTCTTGTTTTAACCAGAAACAAAAATGACTTTAATGAGTACTAACAATCACGATTTTCTTGCCAAAGGAGGCGAAATGGGCGCGCTGACACGTGCTAAAGACTGGAGCAAATCTTCTATTGGCCCTGTCGAATCATGGCCACAAAGTTTGCGTACTACTTTAGGAATACTTTTGAACTCAAAGTTCCCTATGTTCTTATTTTGGGGACCGGATCATATTTGCTTTTATAATGATGCTTATCGCCCCAGCCTTGGGAATGATGGAAAACATCCGGCAATATTAGGACAAAAAGGTGCCGAATACTGGCCGGAAATCTGGGATTTTATAAAACCATTAATAGATCAGGTGCTTACTGAAGGCGAAGCCACCTGGCACGAAGACCAGCTTTTACCAATATACAGAAACGGAAAAATAGAAGACGTTTACTGGACCTTTAGTTATAGTCCCGTAAACGATGATGAAGGAAAAATAAATGGTGTTTTGGTTATTTGCGATGAAACCACCAGCAAAGTTAACATTCGTAAAAAACTGGAAAACAGTAATGAACGTTATCGTAATAATATTTTACAAACTCCTAACGCCATGTGCATTTTTAGGGGAAAAGATTATGTGGTAGAAATTGCAAACGAACTGATGCTCGAAATTTGGGAGCGAAAAATTGAAGAAGTCATCAACAGGCCAATTTTTGAAGCATTGCCGGAAGTTGCCGGTCAGGGTTTAGAAGATGTTTTATTAAATGTTTATAACACAGGAGAACGATTTACCGCATACGAATTGCCAGTGAAATTAACCCGAAAAGGCAAGATTGTAAACACGTTTATTAATGTCGTTTACGAAGCTCTAAAAGAATCCGACGGAAGTATTTCAGGAATTGTTGCCATTGCAAATGATGTTACAATACAGGTAATCGCCAGAACGGCTGTTGAGGAAAGCGAAAAGCGATTTAGAAATACCGTAAAACAGCTTCCGCTTGGGATTGCCATTCTTAAAGGCGCTGATCTGATTATCGAAATGGCCAATGCTACTTATCTTCAGATCATCGATAAAACAGAAGAAGACATTCTGGACAAACCCGTTTTTGCTACTGTTCCGGAAACTAAAGATACGGTTTATCCGTTGCTTTCAAAAGTGTATGAAGATGGAATTCCTTATTATTCAGATGAGTTGGAGGTTACTTTAAATCGTTATGGTAAACAGGAAGTTTGCTATTTTAATCTTGTTTTTCATCCTTTAAAAGAGGAAAATAATATTGTGGGTGTTATTATTGTGACCCACGAAGTTACTAAAGCCGTAAAAGCGCGTTATCTATTGACACAAAGCGAAAAAGCTTTTCGTAATTTAGTTATGGATTCTCCTATTGCAATGGCCATTTTTAGAGGAAAAGACCATATTATCGAAATGGCCAATAATACCATGATGAAAACTATCTGGCAGAAAAAGAAAAAAGAAACTATTGGAAAACCTATCATCGAGGTCTTCCCTGAATTATTAGAACAAAAATATCCCGAATTACTGGATCAGGTTATACTGAACAAGAAAATCGTCCGCGAAAACGAAGCTATTGCTTATGTAAATGTTAAGGGAAAACTCAAGAAGTTTTATCTTGATTATCAGTATACTCCGCTACTCGAAAAAGAAGGAGAAGCTTCCGGTGTTATGGTTACTGTAAATGATGTAACCTCAAAAGTTGAAGCCCGAAAAAAAGTAGAAAATGCCGAAGAACGTGCCAGACTAGCGGCTGAAATTGCCGAAATTGCGACCTGGGATGTCAATCTTGCGACCCAGGATTTAATATACTCAGAAAATCTTGCTACTATTTTTGGACATGATAAAACGGTAAAAATAACACGACCGGAAATTCGGAGCCAGATTCATCCTGACGATCAGCGTATTTTAGAAGAAGCTTATAAAGTGGCTCTTAGAACCAGCATTTACAAATATGAGGCCCGTGTTATTAAACCCGATAATTCTATTAGCTGGGTAAAGGCACACGGTAAAATATTTTTTGACGAAAATAACAATCCTGTAAAAATGCTGGGGACCATCATGGATATTACAGATGAAAAAAACAGCCAGCAAACTTTGATTAAAAGCGAAGAAAAATTCAGACTCCTTGCCGATTCTATGCCTCAGCATATCTGGACAAGTGATGCACTGGGTAATTTGAATTATTTTAATGAATCTGTTTATACCTACTCCGGAATACCGGTTGATGAAATTGAGAAAAAAGGCTGGCTGCAAATTGTACATCCTGAAGATCGCGAAGCGAATGTAAATACCTGGATGGAAGCTATAAAAACCGGAAATGACTTTTTGTTAGAGCATCGTTTTCGTCGTTATGATGGCGAATACAGATGGCAATTAAGCAGGGCAATTGCCCAGAAAGATGATCAGGGAAAAATTCAGATGTGGGTGGGTACGAGTACGGATATTCAGGATCAGAAAGATTTTACCACTAAACTTGAAAAAGAGGTTCAGGAACGTACGGCACAACTTGAACTTAAAAATAAGGATCTGATTAATATGAATATCGAACTGCAGTCTTTCGCCTATATTTCAAGCCATGACTTGCAGGAACCGCTGCGTAAAATTCAGACTTTTGCCAGTCGATTGTCTGATTTGGATGAGCAGAATATTTCGGCGAAAGCCAAAACTTATTTGAGCCGAATTGAAGTTTCGGCCAAAAGAATGCAAACCTTAATTCAGGATCTTTTAGAATATTCCAGAACCAACTCTGCCGAAAGAATCTTTGTAAAAACAAATTTAGATGATATCGCAGAGGAAATATTAAGTGATTTCTCTGATCGTATTGAGGAAAAGAATGCTCGGGTTAATTTTCATCCTTTGGGTGAAGCCACGATTATTCCGTTTCAGTTTAGACAATTGCTGCATAATCTTGTCGGAAATGCGTTGAAATTCTCTAAAAAGAATGTTACTCCCGTAATTGAGATTAGTGCGGAAAGAATCAAAGGAAAAAGCATTCAAGAGGACGTAAACTATCCTGAAAGGATTTACTATCATCTTAAAATTTCGGATAACGGAATTGGTTTTGAAGCCGAATATAAGGAGCGTATTTTTGAGGTTTTTAAGCGTCTGAATACAGAAACTGAATTTGCAGGAACCGGAATTGGTCTGGCAATTGTAAAAAAGATTGTAGAAAACCACAAGGGAATTATCACGGCAAGTGGCGAAAAAGGTCAGGGCGCCACTTTTGATATTTACATTCCGGAATTATAATAGTTGCATTACGATTTATAAACAAAGGTTTTATCGGTTGGATTGAATTTTTTCCAATCGATTTCCAGTGCATGTTCAATAGATTTTATGATATCTTTCATTAAAACAGGCTTTGTAATGAAGTAATTAGCTCCCAGGTTACGACATCTTTCGATTATACTTGGCTCGTTTGAAGTCGAAAAAATAATTACGGGAATATCATTTTTCAATTTAGAGTTTCTAAGTTCCGTAAGAACATCAAATCCGTTTTTACCCGGCATATTCAAATCTAAAAAAACTATATGTGGTGTTGGCGGCGGATTGTAGATCGCATTCAGTAACTTTTCGCCTCCAGAATAGGTCTGAAGCTGTATTTTTTTTGGTAATGATTCTACTGCATCGGTAAAAATGCTCAAATCATCTTCGTCATCATCAGTATAAAATATAGTAAAATCAGTCATTTGGTATTTTGGGTATTTATCTTCTTCAAAGATAACCAAATTTATAGATAAATCAATGGCTTTTAGATTATGGTCTAAAAAATTAGTAATTGAAATCTCATAATTTTTAAATCTAATTGTGTAAGCCCAAAAGCCATAAAATCAGCAACTTTACTATTACGAAGTTCTAATTTAAAACTTTATTATAGTGCTCAGTAAATGAGAACTTTAATCGAAAAACTATTTAATAAATCATAAAAAATAAAGTCATGGGAGATCATAAAGACCTAACGAACGAATTTGCTGTAGATAAAATAAAAGATCTGGCAGAAAACATTAAAACGTGTATGTTTTGCACTTATAACGAATACAGACTACAATCACGACCAATGTCTGTTCAAAAAATTGATGATTTAGGCCAACTTTGGTTTTTATCAGACAGAAACAGCAGCCACAATGCAGAGATTAGCCTGAACCCTCAGGTAGAATTATTTTTCTCTGAACCACATGATAAATTTCTAACCTTACATGGAACGGCAAGTATCTCTTACGACAGGGAAACGATAAAAGAATTATGGGATCCTATTGTGAAAGTTTGGATGCCCGAAGGTGAAGATGACCCGAATTTGAGTGTTATAAAAGTAGTTCCGGAAGACGGTTATTACTGGAATAATAAAAACGGAAAAATGGTTGCAATTGCTAAAATGGCCACCGCTTTTGTAACCGGAAAAACTATGGATGACGGTATTGAAGGTAACTTGAAATTATAGTTTTTTTTAAAGAATTTAACCACAAGGAGCGCAAGGATATACGCAAAGCCCGCTAAGATTTATTTCTTGCCGGGCTTTTTTTTGGGCCGCAAAGTTCGCTAAGAATTTAAAAAAGTTAGCCACAGATTAAATGATTATACAAATTTTAAAAATCCTTTTAATATTTTAATCTGTGGCTAAAAAACTTTGCGAACTTTGCGTATATCCTGGCGCTCTTTGCGGTTAAACCCAAAAACCTCATTCCAACATATGTTTCAGCTCCAAAGCATTCAAAATTCCTGCTTCGCTTGCAGTATTATTAAAATACACAAATGCTGATTTTGAAATAATTGCATCTTTTATATAAAGTAATTCTTCAGGTGAATAACTCGAGTAAAACATCTTGGGTGTTCCGTGCAGTCTGATAAAAATAAGGGGGAAATCTGTAAAAATAGTGCTCGGTAATTGCGGATGACTTACGCTGCAGAACGTGATATTGTGGTTGCGAAAAGCATTCCAAACTTCTTCGTTCCACCAACTTTCGTGACGAAATTCGACTACGTTTTTGAAGCTTAAATCTAGATTATTGATGATATTTTGGAGCTTTTCGGGACTAAAATGGTAACTCGGCGGAAATTGAAACAAAATACAGCCTAATTTCTCTTTTAAACCGGTTTCGCAGACGTTATAAAACTCTTTTATTCGGTCTTCGCAGTCTGAAAATTTCTTAAGATGGGTGATTTCTTTTGGTGCTTTTACCGAAAAAATAAAATTTTCAGGCGTTTTATTGTACCCATTTTGAAATATTCTGACCGTCGGAAACTTATAAAAGCTTCCGTTGAACTCATACGTGCTAAAGTACTGGCAATAAAACTCAAACCACTTAGACTGTGACAAGTTGTCAGGGTAGAAAATTCCCTTCCAAAACCTATTATTGAAACTGGAACAGCCAACTAAAACCTGATTTTTCATATGTGTAGTTTTTGACAGTTAGTACAAAAAAAACTTCTTCGGCTTCTCTTCCCTGTTTGCTTTTTATGAATGGGAAGATTACATCGCTTACATTCTTTTTTGGTGTAAGCGAGCCAATGCTTTTTTAATTCATAATTTTTCTTCCAATCCAGAAATTCAAAACTATAAATCGAACATTCGTTGATGATATTTTTTAAATCTTTTGACGGAATTTTTCCCACCAAAGATTCGGGGTGAATTTTACATCGGTACAAAACTTCGTTCTTGATAATATTCCCTACTCCCGAAAAAATGTTCTGATCGAGAATTGCATCGCAAATCATTTCGTCCGGTTTTTTATCCAGACTTTGTTTTGCTTTTTTCGGATCCCATTTTTTATTCATTACATCCTCTCTCCAATCGTAATATTGATTAATATCGCCTTCGAGGATTTTGACCGAGCAGGTATAAAAATTGAGTTCTCCGTTTGAAAAAATCATACTCAATCTTGGTTTGGTTTCTTTTCGTTCGTTTACGCGATACGTTCCAAACATGAGCAAATGAATTTTTACGGTAAAATCATCAAAACAAATTAAAAAATGTTTACCCCAGGTTTTAAAATCCAGAATGGTTTTGTCCTGGAGACGCTCAATATCAATCGCACTATTTCCGGAAACTTCAATTATTTTTTTTCCTGAAAATTGATGCACTTCTTCTTTTAAAATCATTATCGACGGACCTTCTGGCATAATCTTATTTTTAAATTATAAACTAAAAAAAGTGCAACGTAAAGCTGCACTTTTTAGAATCATGATCTCTTGTCATTAATCTGCTTCTGCAGCTTCAAGGTTTACAGCATTTACCGCAACCTCGGTTAATTTTTTATCGGCTCCTTTTTCTTCGTCTAACGTCAGTTCCAGAATACCGGCTGCTTCGGTTAAACCAAGAGTCTCTGCAAATTGACGTAAAGTACCGTAAGTGGCAATTTCGTAATGCTCTATTTTTTGCGCTGCTGCGATAATACCTGCATCACGTACAACACCAACTTCAGTTTCTTCAATAATGCCTTTTCCTTCTTCAATTAAACCCGCCATTGCATCGCATTTTTTTGCCGAAGCTTTTTGACCAATTAGTTTAAAAACCTGCTCTAATCGTGTTACATGTTCTTCGGTTTCGGTCAAGTGGCTGTTTAAAGCCTCTATTAAGTCCGCTGACGTTGCATTTTTAGTCATGGTAGGTATTGCCTTAGTCAAAGCCTTTTCGGCCCAGTAAATGTCTTTTAATCCATCTTCGAACAATTCAGTCAATCCTGATGCTGCATCAGATTTTGCTTTTGTCACTCCTTTTTTTGCTTCTGGTTTAGAAGCGGTCTCTTTTTTACTATCTGTACTTTTCATGGTAATAATTTTTGTTAATTAATATTTGATAAAATTAGTACCTTGATTATCAGTCAGGTTATATCATTTTTTATTAAAGTTGTATTCTAAACACCTGCATATTATACAACTAGATTTTAGAATTCTGTAAGATATTTTTTTGGTTTGAGAGATAGATTTGTAAGAGGAAAATTTATTAAAAAACATATTATAATGGAAACACATATAGACCATACGTATCAGGAAGCCGAACTTTATTTTCAACAAAAATATCAAAGAGGCCATTTAGATATTGACACCGCAATATTGATTGATAATGCTATCGATAAACTGCTTAAAAAAGACAACATCATCAGAAACGAAAACATTCCTAACGAAGAGCAGGTTGTAAATGAAGATGATTATATCAGTAATAATCCGGATGAGGAATTTGAAATTATTGATGTTGACGAACTGGATGAAGAAGAGCATATTGAAGACGAAGATCATTTTGATGATGACGATTTAGAAAGAAACGACAACTAAGGTTTCAAAAGAATTATAAAAGCCGAAAATGCTAGAAGACTGTTATCATGGATAATGGTCTTTTTTTTTGCACACATTTCAAACTCAACATAACCATCTGTTAATTATACAATTACACGTTATAATTCTATAATACAATTGCTTCTCTTCCTCAGTAGATTTGTATATAGTAATATTAAAAACGAAATGTCATGAATACTACAGATCAAAAAAACAGCATGATGAAAGGAAACAGAGTTCCCGGAAATCAGAATCCAAATACGGCCGATAAAAATAATCTTATGAACGAAGAATTATACGATATCGACGATATGAAAGAAAGCGATACTGATAATCGCGAAATAGCCGAACGTGGTTACACGGTTAGAAATGGCCATAATCCGGACAATCCTAATCCGGATGAACTTACGGATGATGAAGACGATCTAACAGATGATTTTCATAGCGAAGATGACCTGAACTCTAATACAGATGATTTGTATGAAGAAGAACTGGATCAAAACGGTAACAATATCGACGATGTAAACGACGAACTGGATAATCCGTCCGACGCTTCTTTGGAAAGAGAAGAAGAAGATTTTAACGAAACCGAAGATGTTCTGGAAGATATCGATGATGAAGAAGAGGAAGAGGAAACTGAATATATCGAAGATGATGTTCAGGAAGAAGATGATGTGGAATATCCTGATAATGATCCGAGGAAATTTTAGAGAAAAGGGACTAAGGTGCTAAGATGCTAAGGTTCTAAGATCTAAAAAATTAAAGGTTCAGATGAATAAAGTTGAAGAGGTGAAACTCTTTTTATCTTTTATCCATCTGAACCTTTAATTTTTTAAAACCTCCTGCCCAAAATCTCAGAATCTCAGAATCTTAGAATCTCAGAATCTTAGAATCTTAAAAAAAACTAATCCCCAATAATTTCCAAAACCGGAATATCATCCATTTTTTCGAGGCGTTCGGCCAGTCCTGCCCTAGCCTCTTTTAGTTCCTCTTCGGCTTTTATGAGTTCTTCGAGTAATTTATCTTTTCCTGTTGTCACTTTATCAATTTTACGCATGATTTCGTAAATCTCGCCTTCGGCTTCCATTACTTTCAATCTTTTGTAATACGTTAGACTTTCGGTCATGTGTGCCAATGCAATCATCGCAGTCAAAAACGGATGATTATTGGTTACATTCACGTCTTTTATTTTCCCGTGTTCGAGTTCTACTTTCAAGGCAAAAGCAAATTCTTCCATATTAAAAGCTTCGTATTTGCTTTGCGGATTTAAATAAGCTTTAATAGACTCAACATTGTTCATCGTAGACAAATCGACATCGGTATCTTTTTGATCGTTTAAATCGTTAAAAACGACATTTCCTATCGCTCTTGCTTCGGCAACTGTAGGATCATTATCCGGATTTTCGAAATCGCGTGTCGACCAATCCCAATTTTCAGGATGTACAGGTTTTATATATTTTTCACAGAAATCTGTCACATCGTTTTTTAAGCTTACCATCTCATCATCTCTTTTGATGTAGACATCCTGGTAAGCACCGCTTTTGGTTCCCATAATTCTTTTTTTTTGTTATTTTTTAAAAATGCAAACGACACATTTACCGAGATATATGTGTCGTTTTTTAATTGTTATTTATTTGCTGACTAAATACTTTTTCTTCCGCTAATTAGAGATATAACGAATAAGACTAAAAATATGAAGAATAAAACTTTAGCGATACTTGCTGCTCCGGCGGCAATTCCACCAAAACCAAATATTCCGGCTATGATAGCAAGAATAATAAAAATGACTGTATAACGTAACATAAGCTTGTGATTTTAGTTAATAATGATTTTGTTTGTTACTCAAATTTCATACTTTTTAAAGAGATGTATTAACTCTAAACATTATTTTGTTAGCACGATCAAACCTGATTTACAATAAGTTGACCTGATAATTTTGAATTAATTCTGAAAAAGCAATTTCGCTGTGCGAAAAGTGCTCTTTGGTGCTTCGGCATTTTTTTGCCCGTTCGAAGTATTGCTCAATCGAACCATCCTCGTAAGTCGAAACCAATAAAGGGTGAACGTAATAATTTTTGCACACATTTCTGGTATTTCCCAAAGCTTCGGCAGTTGTGTCAAAAGCGGTCAGGATATTTTTTTTGATTTCTTTTTCGTCGCTTGTCGTACCTATTTCCATCAAAGTTTCAAAAAACACGATCGATGCTGCCCAGGTTCTAAAATCTTTGGCACTAAAATATTCTCCTGAAATTTCATGCAAATATTCATTTACCATATGGCTGTCCAGCACTTTTCGTTCGCCGTTTTTATCATAATATTTAAAAACTTCCCAACCCGGAATTTCTTCACAACGGCTGACTAATTTTATCAATTTTTTATTTCGGGTTGTAATTGTATGCTGTACTCCTTTTTTTCCTGTAAATTCAAATCGGAGTGAATTTTTATTAATGTTAATGTGACGTTTTCTTAAAGTCGAAAGTCCGTATGACTTATTGTCCTTGGCATATTTTTCATTTCCAATTCTAATGTGCGTTTCTTCCATTAACCGGATTACTAATGCGACTACTTTTTCTTTCGACCATTCTTTTTTCTCTAAATCCTCATCAACTTGTTTTCGAATCAAAGGCAATTTGGTTCCAAACTCGGCTATTTTATAAAACTTAGTTTGATTTCGAATCAAATTCCATTTTGGATGATAGCGGTATTGTTTTCTATTTTTAACATCCAGACCCACCGCTTGCAAATGTCCGTTTGGCAAATCCGAAATCTGAACGTTTACCCATGCCGGCGGAAGCACCAGACTGCTAAAGCGTTTCAGTTCGCTTTTTCGCTTAATGCATCTTCCGTTTTTTTTATAAACAAAACCATCATCGCATTTGCATCTTTCTATTGGCAGCCTTTGATTATTGATGTAAACTAAATCTAATTTCTCAATCACCAAATGCGGTGTTTTGATCAATTGATTCATTAGTTTTTCGGTTTTTGCAGCTGCATTCATGGTCGTTTCGTTTTTATTAAGCCACTCCCGATAATGATCGGGATCAGGATGTAAAAGATTCTATTTCCGATATATTCTGTTTATCCTCTGTGGCTTTATTATTTTTCAAATACTTTTTAATTATTTCGTAATGCCTTAACGAGATTCTTTTTGTTCATATAAGAACGTCCCGGAATCCCCACTTTTATAGCCTGCTGGTACAATTCGGCTTTCGACCATTCATCATAAGGTTTTGCCCTTCCTCCTTTTTCACCTGCATCTGGCGTATTCGCAATTCGCGCTGCTTTTTCTTTGCTATAGCCTATTTCTAAAAGAGCCTGGTATTGTTTTTCGTTTTGAATTCTTGCATCTGGCATGACTAAAAAATTTTAAGGTTAATGATTTAGAAATCTTATACCAAAATTCTTCAAAAAGCAGGAATTCTCTGTTATATAATTCTTGGTTTTATTTTCATAATTAACTTTATGAGAGATTTTTTCACAATAAACCATTACATTTTTTAGGAGCTGTTTCCTGCTGTCCTTCCAAATCTTTTCCTTGCTAAAGAAGCAAGAAAAAGGATTTTCCCTCCCATCAGGGCTAGGGCATTCGTTTTCATAAGAAAGTCATTATAAAGAAGAAATTGCTATGCTATACAGTAAACTTTCAAAAGGACCTTGACGCCGTAAAGAAGTCTGAGACTGCTAACACATGAGTTTTTATTAATTAGATAAATAGCAAAAAAGCTCGATTATAATAATCAAGGCTTTCTGTTTGTTTTTTTAATGATGGCGCGACGTAAATTCGGTTATTTAGATTTTTTAATTTTTGCTATTAATTGTTTTTTAATCAAATCAAATTCAAAATCTCTTTCTGATGTATACAAATACAATATTAATCTGGCATTACTGTCTACAAGGCTGCTAATATCAGGATAACTGGTATTAATAAATTGTGTACTTTGAGAACTATAACCGTTATAAGATCTGTCTATAAATAATTCTTTAGATTTTAAAGTCCAGTCATCAATATTAATCAGGTCTATTTCATTTTGATAATCGGCTAACGCTTTATTTATAATTTCATCAATTTTACCTTTCTCTTTTTTAAAATCTATATTAATCATTCCTGGTCATTTTTGGTTGTTCTGTTTTTAGTCGTTATAAATATATACTATTGAAAAAAACTTTTGATATAAACTTTATAAATTTATAGTCACCAGGCTTTCACCCCTACAGGGCTAAAACAACAATTGTCTCTCATCATAGTGCTTCGCACCATGCTATTGCTAGAACTCTTTCAGAGCAACAGGTTTTCAATACCTATTTTTGCAAACAATGTCAATTGCAAATCTATTGTAGGATTAAGTTTAAATATGTAAAAAAGTTTTGGGATGAGACAATGAGAAAATTGCTTAAAAGCTCAAAAAGGGCTGAAGGCCTAAAAGAAACAACGTAGTGCAACGCACTACGAACTGCGTTAAACGGGATTATCGCCCTGAAAGGGCAAAAGCAAATCTATTTTACATTTATCAAAAAACTGTTTACTTTATTACACAAATAATATAATGTAATAATGAACTTTTACTTTGCAAATAAGCTTTCGCCCTTTCAGGGCTTAAAAACAAAAATTATGTTGGTCATAGTGCTTTGCACCATGCTAGTGGTAAAGCTCTTTCAGAGCAACGTTTGCAAACATTAGCTTGCGCGAGCACAATGTCATTAAGTCAAGGGAAATTCAATGGAACAATTTGTTAAAGACAATATCCGGTCACTTTGTTTTTGTTCCATCGGAACATTTCGTTGGTAGCCCAATATATACGGCATTTTTTCACGTTCCGTAGGAACGTTTGATTTTATAAATAATAATTGGTAAAAAACATATGCAGATTACATATCTAATTTCTCAAACGTCCCAATGGGACGATGTTTCTCACGATGCATTTTTTTTCGACTAGCAATGAGGTGTTCCGATGGAACACAATCTAAAATGTCTTAAATTAATGACATTACGCGCAAGCGTCCCGATCGTGCCAACAAAAATTGAAAACAAACCTATATTTTTTTTTAGTACAATCATGAAACCGAAGTGTTATCAATTTTATCAATCATCCATTTATCATTTACTTTTTTGATATAAATCCTCACGCCCATTCCGCAATGCCTGCCGCAAGAAAAACCACCGTCTAAGACTCCAAATTTTCTCTCTTTGTCAAATTGAATTCCTGTAAAATAAACTGAACCCGAAAAAACAAAATCATACTTTTTTCTCCAAAATTCATATCTGTCTTTTGGAAACTCAGACATGTCTCTAATTTCAAATTTTCCTTTAAGTGGGATATTTTTAAAATCTATAGTATAGGTAGAATCTCCTTCTATTTTTGGATCAAAAACTTCCGTAACTTTAAAATGCTCTCCTAAATATTCTTTTAAATCCTTACCATTACTCTTTATTTTAGGATTGAATGCTACAATTAATTTTGAAGTATCTTTTGCGATTGCTTCTTGATTATGCTCCCACTTAGCCATTCTTTGTTTTTGCTCTTCAATACTCATTGTTGAGTCAACGCTTATACGATTACCCTTTTCATCATAAGTAAGTAAACCATAAATAGGAGGCGGACTAAGTACCAGTCTGTAATCAAAACAAATAGAATCAATCAAATCTGGAAAAATTTCTGTCATTACATTTTTTTCAATTTCCAGATCGCTAATCTTTTTTTGACAACTCATAAAGAGAATTATCACAAAAAGGAAAGTCAATTGTAATGGTTTTATCATGATCCGTAGTAAGTAATTGGTTCAAAAAGAGGTTTTCTTGCGCTAATATAAAACAAATCCTATTACAAAATAATTTAGTAAAAACCACAATATCCAAATCCTGTAACATTATCCAAAAATACTGTAAGACATTCTTCACACAATCTGAATAATTTTACATTATAACATTTAAACGATTAAATCATGAAAAAAATACTTTTAGCCGGAACAGCAATTTTAGGAGCAGGATTACTTATTTTATCTTTAAA
>Ga0247810_10001199_pt1 | contig 17378 bp, 14 predicted proteins | sample UWRJL119311C1_FD_179918 | JGI IMG/M metagenome (GOLD analysis project Ga0247810, IMG submission 179918) | Plant litter microbial communities from Arlington Agricultural Research Station in Wisconsin, United States - UWRJ-L119-311C-1 | ecosystem: Environmental > Terrestrial > Plant litter >...
TGAAGATCGTTTTCTTAAAATCTTGGAAAATACTTTTTTTAATATTGGCAAGGACAATATGCTGGAAAGTAAATCACCATCATATTATGCGGGTTTATTGAACATAACTGTGGATCAACTTAACAAGATTATAAAGAATCTTACCGGTAAAACTACACAAGCAATTATACACGAAAGGATAATTGAAGAGGCCAATGTACTTTTGAAACATGGTACTCTCAGTATAAAGGAAATCGGATGGAGATTACATTTTCAAGAAACATCTCATTTTCAGAATTTCTATAAAAGACAAGTTGGCTGCACACCTATGGAATTTAGAAAGGGATAGTTTTTTTGCAGCTATTAGCGGTTTCTTTGTACTTATACAATTATAATGCTACTGTAACTTTGTATTAAATTTTTATAAAGTTATGGAAAAATCATTTTTAGTTATTGGTACCGGTGAAGTAGGACTTGCCATGTTACAAAGTCTTAATAATTTTAAGCAAAATAACATGCAACAATTTACTATCGGTGCTCTGGTTCAACCCTCAATGGTTGGCAATATTAATGTGAACTTAGGTGTTAGTGATCTAGTTATTGAGGAGGTAGACCTAGTTTCACAGAGTAGTAAGGATTTATCCGACATCTTCAGTAATTATGACACTGTTATATGCTGTAGTGGATTTTCGATTGGTGCAGGTATGCAGATTAAAATTACAAAAGCTATTTTGGAGGCTGGTGTAAGAAGATATATACCTTGGCAGTTTGGTGTAGATTATGATAAAATAGGTCGTGGAAGTGCACAACCCGTATTTGATGAACAGCTGGATGTAAGAGATTTACTACGTGCACAAAATAAGACACAATGGATTATTGTATCTACGGGTATGATTACGAGTTTTTTATTTCGCGAAGATTTTGGGGTCATCAGTTTATCAAAAAAAGTTGTAAATGCTCTGGGTGATTGGAAGCATTCCTTGACTTTGACTTCTTGTGAAGAAATTGGTGACCTGACCGTAGAAATATTATTTCATCAGCCGGAAATTTTGAATCAAGTAGTTTTTGTATCTGGCGATACTGTAACATTTGAGCAAATAGCTGATAAGATGGAAGATTTATTTAAGACCAAATTTGATCGAATCTTATGGGATAGTACCTACCTTCAAAGCCAATTAGATAATAATCCCAATGATGTATTTAACCGTTATCGATTGGTATTTACTAATCCAGGGGTGACATGGCCAATGGAAGAAACCTTCAACTACAGAAATAAAATACCAACTACAGGAATTGTTAGATGGGCTGAACAAAATATTTTGAGTGAGTAGTATTAAGAGTTAAATTTAATATTAATCACCTAAAGAGTACGCTAAAGCTTTAAATCCTGCAATTAAAGTTGTCAGATTTAATTTGAAACGTTCAATATGACCTCCAAAAATATTTAATATTTTGGAGGTTTTTTTTTAGTTTCCTATACAAATATATTCTGTTTCAACTTTTGTGATATTTTTGATATTAATAAACCTAAATGTTTTTTTATTTAATGTTACTAATCCAGTACTTGTAAAAACATTATATTTCAATTATTTCATACTGATTTATACTTGTTTTTCAGTTTATAAAATAATGTTATATATCTAAACTTGTCATTATTATTTCGAAATTGTCTTAAAGCCCTTTAATTTGATTATAGGGGAGAAAAATATAGGAAAATCTAAGTTATTGGATTGGATAGATCTGTTTTTTGGTCAAGATATATCTTGTCATAAGCTCGGTATTAATCCAATTTGCATATTTCTATATTAATCAATTATCGTTAGAGTGCGTTGCAAAACAGGGATATTAACCCTAATTACTTTTTTTCCTATTTATAATTATCTAATTATCTTTTGCTGTCCGTTGATATATAAATAAAGTTCTGTTTTGAAATAAAAATGAGTAAGACTTAAGAAAAACAGAAACTAACAGGCTTAATTTTTAGTGGAAAAAATTGAAAGGTCTATCATGTGCAACACATATGACATAATTTACACGTTATTTGAAGTAACTTTCGCTCTGTGCTGTAATCCCCATTTCTCCATTGCAGATAAAACCTCATATAAGGTTGTAGTATATTCTGTTAATTCGTATTGCACTGTCACTGGCTTTGTATCCATAACCTGACGTGTGACCAGTCCGTTCATTTCAAGCTCTTGTAATTCTTTTGACAAAATACGTGGAGAAATGCCGGCCTCGCGTGTCAATTCATTAAAGCCTTTCTTACCATTGAACAATACTGAAATTAAAACAAGCTTCCATTTTCCTCCCACTACATCAAGTGTATCACGTATAGCTAATTTGGATTTAAAGCAAGTTCCTTCATCGTGTTTCATACACTATCCTTTTTGTAATTACTATTCTTTTTGTAACAGATAACAAAAGTATAGTATTTAATAATAGATTTGTGAAAAATAAAACATTAATTATGACACAGAAAACTATTAAGATTACAGGTTGGGTATTAACGATTATTATAGGGTTACTACTGGGGTTAAGTGCTTCATTAAAACTTGTGCAAAGTGAAGAAACGGTTGCTCAGGCTGCCGCCATGGGAATTGATAGTAAAACTTATTTAATTATCGGTATCATTGAAATCGCATCGTTAATACTTTTTATTATTCCTCGTACCGGCATAGTGGGTACTTTATTACTTGCGGCATATTTCGGTGGAGCTATTGCAACCCATTTAATGCACCAACAGCCAGTAATTATAGCGGTATCGGTTCAGGTGCTTATTTGGATAACTGCATTTATACGTTTTCCTGAGCTAAGGCAAAGGATTTTTCGCCAATAGATACGTTTCCTTATGAAAAAAGATATTTACCACACTTATTTTTAGCGTGAAGATAAATTTTAAATCTGCTAAAAATCCTTAATTCACCGCTACACAAGATTATCGGTATCTGGAATTTGACACTTATTTTCATTCTGTGTATAGTTTTTAGGATGAATAAAAGTCTTTTTTTTACCAGTTTAAGGGAAATTGATTCCGAAGAAAGAACAGAATTATCAGGTGAAAGCAAATATTTATCCAGTGATAAAACATGCCGGAGAAATTTCGAATTTCAATCCAATTGCTGTAAAGATTACTACTGATAAAAAATGACACTTAATAATATGTCATTTTTCTGATATTAAAAACCCGCTTTATTTCGGTAAAGGCAACGAGGTTTATTATGATAGTAATAGTGGAAATTAGATCAAAACTATAGTGATTGAAGAAAAAGCATTTCTTATCGGTTTTATTGGATAATGTAATAGCTTTACCGCGGAGATTATGATAATTTCGTTATTAAAATTCGTTATGTATTTGCCGGATTTAGCCCTGTGATCTTTCAATTACTGGATTTTTTCTTTGGAAAAGAAAAGGCAGAAAACAAACTGATTAATGGTATAAATCCGGTATTTATAATATTTCTTAGAGTATCATGCTCTGGGCGGACTTGAATAAAAAATCATTCCAATTAATGGGGAATGACACCAATATGAAAAAAGAACTAAAAATAGATAGATTAGGCCAGTTTGAAATTAAATATAATTGATTTTTTACTGTAACAAAGTTGCGTTTATAAAATTAGAATTTTATATTTGCGATAATTACTGCATTGATTGATGCAAAATCATCTGAATGAAAAAGAAATTAAATTTTTTAAAACTTCTTCTGCCGCTTATAGTATTGTTTGCCATACTATTTCCGGCTTTACATTCCTATGAGCACATCAACAGCCATACTTCGGCTCATAAAACATTTATAAAGCATCATCATACGGAAAAGAGTGAATTTAGGCTTCACGATCATGATACTGAACAATGCGCAATATGCCATTTTAAAATCAGCCCTGTTGCCACCTTTTCTTTTTCCACTTTTTCTTTTTTGAAATGCACCACTATAGATTCGTTTGTTGCATTTTACTCTAAGTCCTATGCCAGTTTCTTCAAAGGGGCTTTATTTGCGCTTCGTGCTCCCCCGTCAATTAAATAAGATTTATCTTTTCCATCTGGAAATGCTTATTATAATTGATAAAATTTTATAAAACCTCTATTAATACTCTATTGTTCTTTTGTAGAAATAACTTTCTATGAATAAAATAGTATTTAATTACTTCAACAAAATCATTGCTACTTAATTTTGAATTCAAAGAAATTCAATAGAGCAATCATATCAATGTTGAAGCAGGTGTATCTTTCTTTATCTGCTTCTTTAGAAATACTTTGACTTTGATTCATTTAATGGTTTCAAATCAGAGATTTTGATAAGGAATCTATAGCATTTACTACATTTTTTAAACACATTCAAGCATTTCACAAATGCCTCTACATGTTTAGTGTTGGAAAACTTTACTTCTTAAAAATCTTCCTATCAATTTTCTAAATGTCTCTTAATGATACCGATATATCATTTGAGTAGATGCTTTAGGGAAGATGAACTCTCCACCTGTTTTACCAATATGGTGGATAGTGCATTTGAATATGCCATGAGCAATCCCACACAGCTTATGGATAGCACCAAAGGAACTGTATTTGGGGCTTACAATGCACTCACAGGATATTTTCAGAATGTGAGAAATTACAAGAATGATGAAGCCAAATTAACGTCCATTTTAATGGGGGGTACAGGACAGATCCGTACACAGTCCGCTTTTAACCTTTGTGTGGATTTTGCCAATAAAGGCTTGGATGCCTTGATTTTGAATTAATTAATCAGGACAGACATAACCTGCCTGTCCTTTTTAGATAGTATTTTTATTCTATCGCTGATGGATTTTACAGCAAATCCAATTTTAACGGCTATCCCGATAATAGGAAAATCTTCAACAGCATCGTTTTCGGTAAAAAAATCAGTGCCGTATTCTAAAATATCGGCAGATCCATCAATAAGGTTTGAATTATTTTCATCCATTTTATTCTTTGTTAAGATCCAAGGCTAAAATAACCAATATTCTTTAATACAATTTGATTAATAAAATAGATGTATCAGTTTTTTGTCCATCTATAAAATCGAACTGCTGTATACTGAAGTTTTTAATAATGATATAGTGAATGATTTCACTCGAAACGGACTAATAGGGCAGCTAAGATAGTGGCTTAAGCATGCCCCGTGCGCATAATGGCTGTGCTTCCCTTGCCGCCCTTCGGGACTTATAGCACCTGTGCATTCTTAAACCACTGGCATCTTGCTTTCTTTTTTCCCGTTTTTTCGTTTTGAAAACAATTTTTGTTAGGGCAGGACAAGAGAGAAAGTAAACAGTAGTAATCTTTAAAAATTAAAATTATGGAAATGCAAGTAGTTAGAGACGTCCAATATGGTTTGTTATTGAAGTATTATTGTACATTATGAGTTAGTAATTATATCTTCTAAAAGTTTCTAACCTAAAATTCTTAGACCCTTATTTTGCTGGATTTCTATTTTTAAAATATGTCTGTGCCAGGAATTCTGCCACAACACTTAAACGGGTGAAATATCTTTAAAAACCTCCTTAACTTTTTGTGGTTAAAAAGGTCAAGTCCGGTTAATTTAAATTAAAAAATATCCCGTCATAAATTGACGGGATATCTAAATTATTTTATTTAAAAGCCTCTGGCATAAACTGATTTCTCAATGTTTCGATATATTTCTGATCAGAACTACTATTTCTCAATGCGACCAAAGGTTCTAGATCCGGGCCTGCAATGTAGCGTAGTGTATAACTTTCATCAGTGACAGCTCCATATATTGTTTTGGCAACGTCATCAGCACTTGCCGTTTTTTGTTCTCCAAAAGAAGAAAACAGAGAATTCATATCTTGCTGGAAAGACGCGTAATCTTCTAAAGTTGGATCAAGTGCATAATCGGCAGCAGCTCTCTCATAAAAAGGTGTTACGACATAGCCCGGCTCAATAATTTTAACTTTAATATTTTGTGATTCAAGTTCATACGAAAGAGATTCAGAAAAACCCTCCACTGCAAATTTAGAAGCGGCATAAACGGAAATTAGAGGAACAGTAACGCGTCCGGCGCCTGATGTTACATTTACAAGCGTTCCTTGTTTTCGGCTTCTGAAATGGGGTAAAATGGCATGAGTTACATCCATCAAACCAAATACATTTACTTCAAATTGCGCGCGGATTTTTTCCGCTGAAATTGCTTCAAATAAACCTTGCTGTCCGTAACCTGCATTATTAACCAAGGCATCAATATGACCAAATTTTTCAATTCCTTCGCTAATGGCTGTTTTTATAGAATTCAAATCCGAAACATCAAGCCTTGTTATCAGTATGTTTGGATAATTTTGGAGTTCAACTTCTTTTTCGGGATTTCGCATTGTAGCGATTACATTCCAGCCCTGCTGAGCAAAAAATAAAGACGTAGCTTTACCTAGACCGGAGGAAGCTCCGGTAATGAAGATTACTTTTTTCATAGTAAGATTATTTAGTATTAGTGATTATTTCAATAAGATGAAATTAAATTGTAGACGCATTAACACCAAAAAGTTTCTTGAAAGAGTAAGAAAAATGAGAAATACTTTCAAATCCCAATTCATGATAAACTTCAGATGGACGTTTCTTTTTTTCTTTGATTAGATAATATGCCTCTTCCAATCGTCTTTTCTGAATCCATCGATTGGGTGAAATCTGAAAAATTTTTTCAAAATCTCTTTTAAAAGTTGCTAAACTTCTTCCTGTTAAGAAAGCTAGCTTTTTCAAATCAACATTAAACTTAAAATTTTGCTGCATAAAAGCTTCCAAATCAATTTTACCAGGTTGATTGAAATCGAATAATATATTTTTTAAATCATTATTACCCTGTAATAATAACATTAAAGCTTCTTGTTTTTTTAGTGAAATCAGTTCTTCAGGTACTACCGAGTTAAAATAGGGCTGTAGAGTTTTATAGAAATTCTCAAGTAAAACATTATTTTTTAATTGCAAAACAGCATCTCTTAGAGGGTAGATATTATCATAAACAATATTGTATTGCTGACTGAATTTCAATAAAATATCTCTGTCAAAAATCACAGTAATAGACCGGAATGATTCTTTTTCATTCGGAATTTTTGTAAACTTAGAAAGGAAATTTTTTCTGTAAAAAACCAAATCACCAGCGCCAAAAACTCTCGTTTGTCCAGCATCTGAAACCTTTAAATTCCCCGAAATTATGTAGCACAATCCATGTTCGATAATAAAGTGTTCGCCAATAATCTTTTTCGTTTCAAAATCAGAATACACAATTCCCGGAATTTTTATTGTCTGTAAATTTTCTTCCATTAGTACTAATTATTTGCAGTACAAAGATCAACATAATTGTTCCAGTTCATTTTCGTTAAAAGCTCAAAATTACTTTATTGAAAAGGTCATTTACATATTCCATTAAAAAACTAAAATTTATCAGCTTTTTATGTTTACTGCTTTTGTTGATTTCGGATAACAGTGCTATATTAAATTATATTTTTTGAAGAAATTGACGTAAAACATACTGTAATATCCCATCATTTCTATAATATTCAACTTCTATTTTTGAATCCAGTCTGGCAATCACATTAAAATTTAACTGTTCTCCATTTTCTTTTAATGCAGTGACCTGAACTTCTTTTAAAGGCTTGATATCTTGTGCAATTCCAGTAATGGTAAATGTTTCTTTGCCTGTTAGTCCAAGACTTAAGGCAGTTTCTCCTTCTTTATATTGTAAAGGCAATACACCCATACCTACTAAATTACTGCGATGAATTCGCTCATAGCTTTCTGCAATGACAGCTTTTACACCTAAAAGAAAAGTACCTTTTGCCGCCCAGTCTCTGGAGGAGCCGCTGCCGTATTCTTTTCCGGCCAAAATGATTAAAGGTGTATTGGCTGCTTTGTATTGAACAGAAGCATCATAAACGCTCATTTCTTCTCCTGTCGGCAAATATCTGGTATAACCGCCTTCTTTATCAGCGATCGCATTTTTGATTCTGACATTGGCAAAAGTTCCTCTTATCATTACTTCATCATGACCACGACGCGAACCGTAGGAGTTAAAATCAGCTTTTTCGACACCACGGCTTATTAAATATTTACCGGCTGCAGAATTTTCATTAAAAGATCCTGCAGGCGAAATATGATCTGTAGTAATACTGTCTCCCAACATTAATAAAGTGCGGGCATCTTTAATATCAGACAGTGGCTGCGGGTCTTCAGGAAGATCCTTGAAAAATGGAGATTCTTTTATATAAGTAGAATCATTATTCCAGGCATATATTTTTTCTTCCGGTATTTTTAATTTTTGCCATGTTTCATTTCCGTTAAAAATAGTTTCATAGCTTTTGGCAAACTGTTTTGGAGACAATACTTGACTGAGAACCGCATTAATTTCATCATTTGTAGGCCAGATATCTTTTAAATAAACAGGCAGCTGATTGGAGTCATAACTCACAGGGTCGTTAATTAAGTCGATGTCTACACGGCCGGCAAGTGCAAAAACCACGACAAGCATAGGGGACATTAAAAAATTCATTTTGATCTGAGGATGAATCCTTGCTTCAAAATTTCTGTTGCCTGATAAAACGGATGCCAGAACAAGATCATGATCTTCAACAGCCTTAGCGATATGCGCAGGCAGCGGTCCCGAATTTCCTATACAGGAAGTGCATCCATAACCTACCACGTGAAATTTCAGTGATTCCAGATCCCCCAGCAGATCTGCTTTTTCAAGATAATCGGTCACTACTTTCGAGCCTGGGGCCATCGAAGTTTTAACCCAAGGTTTCACATTCAGTCCGCGTTCTCTGGCTTTTTTTGCAACAAGTCCTGCTCCAATCATTACAAAAGGATTCGAGGTATTGGTACAGGATGTAATTGCTGCAATTGCAACAGCGCCATCAGAAAGCATAAATTGTTCATTGCCTAATGTTACAGCAACTGTTTTAATCCCATTTTCTATTTTTTCTTCAATTTTTGCATTGTCATGAAGTGCAGTTTCGCCTTTTATGGGTTGTGAACCTCCTTCGCCTGTCCAGCGCGCCACTTGTTTTGGAGGAAGGTTTTTTCGCCCAAAGGTTTTATCAAGCATATCAATAAGACTGGGCTGGAGATTTTTAAGAAGAATTTTATCCTGCGGTCTTTTTGGTCCGGCGATAGTGGGTTCTATAGTAGAGAGATCAAGTTCAAGAATGTCGGTATAAGTAATAGTTTCATCGCCTGTTCGCCATAATAAGTTGGCTTTGCAGTATTGTTCCACCAGATCAATCTGCTCTTCAGAACGGTTGCTGAGACGCATATATTCCAATGTTTTTGCATCGATAGGAAAGTAGGTAACCGTACAGCCAAATTCAGGAGACATATTTCCAATAGTGGCGCGGTCAGGAACGCTAAGGCTGTCTAGTCCAGGACCAAAAACTTCTACAAATTTGCCGACAACTCCGTATTTTCTAAGCAATTCGGCAATAGTAAGCACCATATCTGTAGCTGTAGATCCGAGCGGAATTTCTCCGGATAATTTAAGTCCGATTACCTCGGGCATGATAAAGTAAATGGGCTGTCCTAAAATAGCAGCTTCAGCTTCAATACCTCCAACGCCCCAAGCGATAACGCCAATTCCGTTAACCATTGGCGTATGGCTGTCAGTTCCAACTAAAGTATCGGGAAAAACCTCTCCATTTCTTTCAATTACACCTTTTGACAAATATTCTAAATTAACCTGATGGCAGATTCCCATTCCCGGCGGAACTACACTAAAATTACTGAAAGACTGCTGCGCCCATTTTAAAAATTCGTAGCGTTCAGTATTTCGTTTGTATTCTTCTTCCATATTTCGCTGATAGGAATATTCTGTTCCGAAATAATCCACCTGAACTGAATGGTCAATGACCAAATCCACAGGAATCAGCGGATTGATCATATCCGGATTTTTTCCTTTTTTTGCAGCTTCGGCGCGCAGAGAGGCAATATCTACAACAGCGGGAACTCCGGTAAAATCCTGCATCAATACGCGAGCGGGTTTAAAAGGAATATCCTTATCAGAAGCTTCAGGTTTCCAGTTCAGCAGTGTTTCAATATTTTCTTTAGTAATGGCGAAATCATCAAAATTACGCAGTACATTTTCTAACAGAATTCGAATAGAGAAAGGCATTTTTTTAATATTAAAGCCCTGATCTTCCATCTCGGCCAGACTGTAATACGAAAATGTCCTGTTTTTTGTGGTCAATAACCTTTTAATTTGATAGATGTCGTTTTGCATAATTGAGTAAGTATTAAATGAAAAGATTAATTGAATCTTTAAAAATGTAAGGGATAACATCATCTCTGTATAATAAGATGGTTGAGTGTATATCAACAATTCCTTTTCAGATTTAAGTTATCGATAGCGACTGCATATCTCTTTACAGATATGATATTATCTTTTATCGAACGAATGTACGAACGGGAATAATCATAAAGTTTGGCAAATTTTCCATTTGAGTTGGCGTTTTTTCCAATATTGATCATTTCTGCGAGGCTATTAACTTAATGTTTAGCAATTGATAAATTCTTACAGATACTTTTTATTGTTTTTATTGAAAACCTTAATAACTGTTTTTTATTCGCTATTACAATTTACATCGATTCTAGTTTTATTATTATTATATCAAGTTCAATAAACGGATCTATGAATTTAATAACTATTCCATTTAATATCGTTTCCGCTTTCGTTGTCTGGCGATATGCAGCCATATTCAAAACTGAAAAAATATACTATAGTGCTGATTATTAATTTATTATGCATTGGCACATGTTTGGCTAATAGATGAGGAGAAGTTTAATTTCACCATACATTATTATAATGGGATCAATTACCAAAACAATCTACAAATAGATAGAATTTTGAGTTGAACTACAGATATCGAATGTTAGAGTGAAATTCAATTTTGAAATAGAATTTCTGCTCTTTGTTTTTTAAAAGAGAGACATAAATAACTAACTTTTTATCTCACGCAAGTATGATTTACAAATCCAATCCAAACGAGTTTTTGACAGTAGCAGAAATAAATTCGCAAAATAAATCTGCTATTTTTGATAATGATGCTGCAGAACTGAGTTTGATTTGGAACAGGGGTGTCATTATGAAAATTAATGTTGACAAAGTATGTTATGAATTATCAAAAAATGATATTTTTTTTCTGAATTCATCTCATCAGATTGAGTGCGTAGATTTAGCGTCAGCAAGAATGCTACGCTTTAATAAGTCTTTTTTGCGCTCTTCTCAGGATAATAAAATAGACATCCGAAATTTATGCGATTTTTCTACAGGAAATCTAAAAATCATCAAAATAGACGAGGAGCAGTTAAATCATTTAGAAAGTGCTTGGTTGTTTTTTTGCAACGAAATGAACTCAAAGGATAGCATGCAGGGAGATATATTGTCTATACTTTTAAAAAGAATTCTCAAACTCTGTTCTAAAACGGGTTGTGAAGATCAGAAAAAATATCAGCCTGATATTATCACTTCCTTTAATTTCTTAGTCGAAGATCATTTTTGTGAACATCATGATGTGGCATTTTATGCTTCAAAACTTAATAAGTCACCTAAAACGTTGTCAGTTCTATTTTCGCTGATAATGGGATATCCTCCAAAGAGCTTTATTCACGATCGTATTATGGCTGATGCCAGAAATCAAATTAAACATACTAAGAAATCAATTAAAGAAATCGCCTATGATCTTGGCTATGAAGACATACAGACTTTTAGTAGATTCTTTAAAAATAAAGAAGGAATTTCCCCTTCACACTACAGGGAAAAAGTGAAAATGTCCGAAATCACTTTGAATGGTAAACAGCTTAGTGCGTAAAAGTGCTGAAAATCCACATTGGAATATTTCATTTTTAAATGCTGCCAACCAGATATAAAAACTGCTTGTAAACAAACACGGTTAAAAAATAGAAGCACCAGTTTTGAGAAAGTTATTTTCCTGCTCTAAGGTCTGATTACTAGAAAATAAAAAGTTAGGAAAAAAGGTTAATCGTTTTGGCAAATCTGTCTAACATAAAAGATTATTAATAATTGAACTTTGCTTATGAATAATATTTATTCTGAAAGTTAAAAATTTATAATCTATCATCATGGCGCATTTAAAAGCATTAGATCCCAATCAAGCTGAAGGAAAATTAAAAGAACTGTTTGACGCTGTAAACTATAAAATGGGCCTTGTCCCTAATGTGATGCGAACGATGGGCAACTCGTCTATTGTACTTGAAGCTTATCTTGCCTATGATCAGGCACTCTCAAAGTCAAGTATAGGAAGAGAGTTAAATGAATTGATAGCCATTACAATTGCAACAATTAACGAATGTGAGTACTGCAATGCAGCACATACATTTTTGGCATTAAAACTTGGTATTGATATTCAATCCATAGAGTTAGCCCGTGAAGCCGTTTCCACTGACAGGAAGACTAGTGCCGCCTTGCAATTTGTTAAGGAAGCAGTTCTTTTTAAAGGACATACTAGTAGTGTAGGAGTCGAAAAATTAAAGACTGCTGGTTTTGATGAAGCGGCAATTGTTGAAATTATTGCAGCTATATCATTAAATGTTTTTACTAATTATCTGAATACTATTGCAGATACTGTTTTAGATTTTCCAAACTTTTCATCAATTAACCAACATCAAACAAATATATGAAGACGACGTATTAGACAAAGAAATTAATGAAGCTGATTTTTTTACAGCGATAATGTATCTGCATATGAATTATTTTGAAATTGAAGTAATAATAAAAAAATAAAATGAAGTAGCTACTTAAACTTAAACTGGGAAAAGCCCGAAACAAAGAGAATTAATTTAAAAATAAAAAAAATGAAAAAATATTTAATCGCTATTTTGGTGCTGGGAGCAACATTATCAGTAATGGCTCAAAAGCCAAGTCCAGAACTTCTTACACCTACAAATCATATGTTAGTTATGGTTGATTATCAAGGACAGATGGTTTTCGCATTGCATGGTATACCTATTGAACAATTTAGAAATAATGTAGGTATAGTTGCCGGAGCATCTAAAATTTTTAATGTTCCAACGATTGTTACAACAATTGCTGAAAAATCTTTTAGCGGACCTGTAATTCCTGAAGTTCAGGAGGTCTACGCAAAAACGCCTACCAGCTATATGGAAAGGACGTCTATGAATAGCTGGGAAGATCCTGCTGTTTATAAAGCTATTAAAGCTAAGGGCAAAAAAACTATTGTATTCAGCGGACTTTGGACCAGCGTCTGCATTGTAGGACCAGTTTTATCTGCTATCAGCGAAGGTCATAAAGTATACTTTATTACGGATGCATGTGGAGATGTCTCAGAAGAGGCTCATTTAATGGCTGTAAACAGAATGGTTCAGGCAGGCGCTGTTCCAATAACTGCGCTGCAATATTTGTTGGAGCTTCAACGCGATTGGGCCAGAGCAGAAACGTATGTTGCTGTTACCAATTTGGCTAAAAAATATGGAGGTGCATATGGTATAGGTATTCAGTACGCTCAGGATATGTTGAAACACTAATCAAGATCTCCAAAATATAAATTTATCAAGCTAAAGATTATGAAATCTATAATTGGAATTGTTGCTTTTGCCACTACATTTTTTTGCACATCGATAGTTGCGCAACAGCATCCTACAATGATTATAACCAATGCCAATGTGATTACATTAGATGATAGTAATCCCAAAGCAGAAGCTATAGCAATTAACGGAAGCAGAATTATAGCCGTTGGAAAGACAGCTTCTCTCTTGAAATATAAAAACAAGGGTACAATTGTTATTGATGCGAAGCATAAAACTATCATACCCGGTTTATACGATTCTCATCTCCATGTAATTCGGGGAGGTAGATTTTACAATACAGAGCTAAGATGGGATGGTGTAAAAACTCTCAGTCGTGCTATGGAAATGCTGAAGGAGCAGGCTCAGCGAACGCCTGAAGGACAGTGGGTGCGGGTTGTTGGAGGATGGAATAAATACCAATTTGCAGAAAAACGCATCCCTACACTGGAGGAGATCAATGAGGCTGCCGGGAATATACCCGTTTTCATTCTCCATTTGTATGGCGAGGCCTATCTCAATAAAGCAGCCATAAATAGATTGGGCATTACAGAAGATACGCCAAATCCTATCGGAGGACTTATTCAAAAGGATCAGTATGGACAGCCGACGGGGTTATTAGTGGCGGAACCTAATGCATTTATTTTATATGCTACTCTTTCAAAACTTCCTGAGCTTTCGAAGGAGGAGAAGATTAATTCAACAAAGTTATTTGTAACAGCGCTTAATTCACTGGGTGTGACAAGTGTAATGGATGCAGGAGGAGGTTTTCAAAACTTTCCTGATGATTATGCTATAACTGATGCTTTATCTAAAGCTAACCAACTCACAATAAGGCTTCCCTATTATCTGTTTGCACAGAAACCTGGTAAGGAACTTGAAGATTATCAGCGTTGGATTTCAATGGTAGATATAGATGAAGGAATTGATAACCACAATACCACTCCTTATTATGTCCAGGGCGGAGGGGAGAATTTAGTCGCTTCAGCGGCGGATTTTGAGAATTTTACCAAACCTCGCCCTGAGCTTCCTACGATTATGGAATCTCAACTTAAGGAAGTCATAAAAACTTTAGTAGAACATCATTGGCCATTCAGGCTGCATGCTACGTACGATGAAAGCATTACGCGCTTTTTAAATGTCATTGAGCAGGTTAATAAGGAGGCGCCAATAAAAGATGTTACTTGGTTTTTTGATCACGCTGAAACGGTCTCTAATGAGAATCTGCAGCGTATTAAGGCTTTAAACGGAGGAATTTCTATACAGCACAGAATGGCTTATCAGGCTGAAACCTTTATTTCAAGATATGGAAAAAAAGCAGCTTTGAATACGCCTCCAATTCGGAAAATGCTGGATATGGGAATTAAGGTAGGAGGAGGAACCGATGGAACCAGAGTAGCCAGTTATAATCCCTGGGTTGGTATATATTGGCTTGTGAGCGGGAAATCTGTGGGTGGGTTAGAATTTGCCTCCAAACAAAATCAGATTGATAGAATCGAGGCATTGAAGATTTATACCAAGGGTAGCGCTTCACTGATTGGCCAGGATAATGACAGAGGGACTATAAAAAAAGGATGTCTGGCAGATTTAGCAGTCCTTTCGGAGGATTATCTTTCTGTTGAACAGGAAAAAATAAAAGATATTTCGTCCAGCCTTACGATCCTCGATGGAAAAATAGTGTATGGAAGTGGAATCTTCTCAAATTTGGCTCCAGTAATACCAGCGGCACTGCCTGCCTGGAGTCCAGTAAATTTTTATGGAACTTCTCAAAGAAAATAACTATGCAGAACTTTATATTTAAACTAATGTGGTCTGATTTGGGTTCTCTCTGGAACAACAGGGGTATTTTTTTGTTCAGGATTTTGGTATCAGGGGAACTGATAATTGTTCATGGCCTGAAGAAAATCGGGGTAGGTATTGCGCAGGCAGAAGTAGTGCCTAATCCGTTTGGATTGCCAGAAATTGTGAATCAGATTTTTGCAACAGGAGCTAATCTTGTCTGTCCTTTATTTATAATTTTGGGACTTTTTACAAGATTGGCAACGCTGCCTATCTTGGCAGTTACGCTGACAGGCTATTTTGTTGTACATGGAAATGATTCGCTTTTGGAGCGAGACATTCCTTTTATGTTCAGTGTTGCTTTTCTTTTTATATTGGCTGTTGGGCCAGGCAGATATTCACTTGATGATAAAATTTTGCTTAGGTCAAAATGAAAGCGTTTTTCATCTTGACCTGTGTTTTGAGTTTAAGTATTTCAACTTTTGCTCAGATAAACAAAGATATTCATTCTCTTAGGTATGACGATGATTTTTCTTATTTGAAAAAGGATACTGCACATCGGGCTTATCAGCAGTTAAAATTTATGCCTTTAAATACAAAAAAGAATATATACCTCTCTTTTGGAGCTGATATACGCTATCAATATTATGACATTAAAAATGAAAACTGGGGTGATATACCTGATGACAGAGACGGATACATCCTAAGTAGATTTCTTACACATGTTGATTTTCATACCAAAAGTTATTTTAGATTTTTTTTTCAAATTCAGTCCAGCAATGCCAGCGGGCGTATCGACCCAGATGCTCTTGACAGCAATCCTTTAGATATTCATCAGGCTTTTTTTGATTTACAGCTTTTAAACAAGCAGGAGAATCAGCTGATTTTTAGATTTGGCCGTCAGGAAATGCGGTATGGGTCTCAGCGTCTGGTTTCAGTCAGAGAGCTTCCTAACAGCAGAAGAGCCTTTGATGGAGCAAAATTTATTTTCAAGTATAATTATCTGGCAATGGATCTTTTTTACGTCCATCCTGTTGCGAATAATGAAGGTTTAGTCGATGATCATTTTAATACGAATACGAAATTTTGGGGAAGCTACAATGTACTGAAAAACGTTCCTGTAATAGAGAATTTAGATCTTTATTATTTAGGAATTTGGAAACCTTACGCTGCGTTTGACGATGCCTTGGGCAGTGAAATGAGACATTCTATAGGCACGAGGTTGTGGAACAGCGAAGGCAATTTTCATTATGATATTGAGGGAGTATATCAATTGGGTACAGCAGGAAGTTCAAAAATTAAAGCATGGACTATATCGGCGAGTTTATCACAACAATTCGAGAAACTAAAATTTAGTCCTGTTCTAGGCTTAAAGACAGAATTAATTTCTGGCAATAAGCAGTATGAAGATGAAGTTCTTCAAACCTTTAACGCTATGTTTCCAATGGGAGCTTATTTTGGTCTGGCAGCTCTTATTGGCCCTGCAAATTTATTTGACATTCATCCTTCTGTGGATATAGAAATTGTGCCAAAAGTCAATTTTGCTTTTGATTACGATCTGTTTTGGAAACTCAGCAGAAACGACGGAATTTATAATGTAAATGGCCAATTAATTTATTCGGGAAAAAATACAGAAGATAAGTTTATTGGAAGCCAATATACGTGTGAGTTTAAATATGAACCCACTGATTTTCTCACATTTAAACTGGAAGGAACGTGGTTTAGTGCTGGAGGTTTTATAAAAGAAAGTGGAGAAGGTAAAGACATTCTTTTGGGAGGAATAACTGCGCAGTTTAAATTCTGAAGGGAAATGTCCATTATCGAGACTTGTCTTTTTAACTGTTTTGAAAATTTATCAGTTTACTAATTTAAAATACCACTTATGGAAAATAAAATTTTAGGCATTCATCATATTACAGCAATTGCGGGTGATGCACAACGCAATTTTGATTTTTATTCAAAAGTTCTAGGTCTGCGTTTCATAAAAAAAACAGTGAATTTTGATGATCCTAAGACGTATCATTTTTACTTCGGAGATGAAAAGGGTAGTGCTGGCACCATTTTAA
>Ga0247810_10001200_pt1 | contig 17346 bp, 16 predicted proteins | sample UWRJL119311C1_FD_179918 | JGI IMG/M metagenome (GOLD analysis project Ga0247810, IMG submission 179918) | Plant litter microbial communities from Arlington Agricultural Research Station in Wisconsin, United States - UWRJ-L119-311C-1 | ecosystem: Environmental > Terrestrial > Plant litter >...
TCGCCGACGATGATTTTCTGGAAGCGGCGCTCCAGCGCGGCGTCCTTCTCGATGTACTTGCGGTACTCGTCGAGCGTGGTCGCGCCGACGCAATGCAGTTCGCCGCGCGCGAGCGCCGGCTTGAGCATGTTGCCTGCGTCCATGGCGCCTTCGGCCTTGCCGGCGCCGACCATGGTGTGCAGCTCGTCGATGAAGACGATGGTCTGGCCTTCGTCCTTGGCCAGTTCGTTGAGCACGGTCTTCAGGCGCTCCTCGAACTCGCCGCGGAACTTGGCGCCCGCCAGCAGCGATGCCATGTCGAGCGACAGCACCCGCTTGCCCTTGAGCGAATCGGGCACCTCGCCCGCGACGATGCGCTGCGCCAGGCCTTCGACGATGGCCGTCTTGCCCACGCCCGGCTCGCCGATGAGCACCGGGTTGTTCTTGGTGCGGCGCTGCAGCACCTGGATCGCGCGGCGGATTTCCTCGTCGCGGCCGATCACCGGGTCGAGCTTGCCGAGGCGTGCGCGCTCGGTCAGGTCCATCGTGTATTTCTTGAGTGCCTCGCGTTGGCCTTCGGCGTCGGCGCTGTTCACGCCCTGCCCGCCGCGCACCGCGTCGATCGCGGCCTCGAGCGATTTGCGCGTCAGGCCCTGGCTGCGCGCCAGGTTGCCGACATCGGCCTTGCTGTCGGCCAGCGCCAGCAGGAACAGCTCGCCGGCGATGAACTGGTCGTTGCGCTTGATGGCTTCCTTCTCGGTCGCCTGCAGCAGCCTGTTGAGCTCGCTGCCGACCTGGACGGCATCGCCGCCCTGGATCTGCGGCAGCTTCTTGATGGCAGCCTCGGCCGCCTGCGTGAGGCCTGGTACGTTGACACCGGCGCGCTCCAGCAGCGCGCGCGGGCCTTCGTCCTGCCGCAGCATGGCTGCGAGCAGGTGAACCGGCTCGATGTAGGCGTTGTCGTTGCCCAGCGCGAGCGACTGTGCATCGCCCAATGCTTCCTGGAACTTGGTGGTGAGTTTGTCTTGGCGCATGGTGTGGGTTTCCTGCCTTCAAAATAGGACCGTTCGCGCACCGTTCAAGAGCGCGGACAAATTCAGGCACGGCTATTGCACCGTGGCTGCTCATCTCAATGGAATGGAGTCGATCATGTTTTTTTCAACGCAGCGTGTTCAACCGGCTCGCCGGGCGCTGACGCTCGGCCTCTTTGTCGCAGCGCTGGGCGTCTCGGGCCTTGCGCAAGCGCAGCCCAGCGGCACGCCGATCCGGCTGCTGGTGGGTTTCCCGGCCGGTGCCGGCACCGACGCCATCGCGCGCGCCCTGGGTGAGAAGCTCAAGGACGAACTGGGCGCGCCTGTGGTGGTCGAGAACCGCGCCGGCGCGGGCGGGCAAATCGCGGCGCAAGCCCTCAAGGCGTCGGCGGCCGACGGCCACACGCTGTTCCTGACGCACGACCACAGCATTTCCATCCTGCCGCAAGTGGTGAAGAACCCCGGTTTCAATCCGCAGGCCGATTTCGTCCCGGTGGCCGGCTTTGCCACCTTCGCCAACGTGCTGGCCGTCTCTGGCGGCACGCCGGCCAAGTCGATCGACGAGTACGTGAAGTGGGTCCAGACCCAGCGCGGCGGCAAGGAAACCATCGGCGTTCCGGCGCCGGGTTCGATCCCGGAATTCCTGGTCAAGCTGATCGGCGAAAAATACAAGCTCGACCTGCAGGCCGCGCCCTACCGCGGAAGCGCGCCGCTGACGGCCGACATGCTGGGCAACCAGATCACCGCCGGCATCGCATCGGTGCCCGACTTCATCGAGAACCACAAGGCCGGCAAGGTGCGCATCGTGGCCGTGATCGGCGCCAAGCGCCAGCCGCTGCTTCCGCAGGTGCCGACCTTCACCGAACTGGGCCTGGCGAATCTCGACGACTACCCGTACTACGGCGTGTTCGCGCCCGTCGGCACGCCGCAACCGGTGATCGACCGCTTCGGCGCCGCGCTGCAGAAGGTGCTGGCCATGCCCGACGTGAAGCAGAAGCTGAGCGCCATGGGCCTCAACGTGGCGTACGAGCCGCAGGGCCAGTTCGCCGGCCGTGTACGCACTTACACGCAGACGTGGGAAAAGATCATCCAGGCCAGCGGATTCAAACCACAGTGACTGTTGCTCGCCCCCAGGATGCGGCGCACTGCGTGTCGCCTTCTACCGGGGGCGCAGCCTGCGGCCCGGCGGAGCCGGTTCCGTGGCTGCTCGCGTGACGACCGCACCCCTTGAGGCCGCCGACCTTCTCTAGGCGTTAGCGACCTTGATGCCCCAGCGCGCCAGCGCGGCGTCGTCGGCGACGCGGGCATCGACCCAACGGGCGCCTTCGGGCGTCTGTTCTTTTTTCCAGAACGGCGCCTGCGTTTTGAGATAGTCCATCAGGAACTCGCAGGCCTGGAAGCTCGCCCCACGGTGCGCCGAAATCACGGCCACCATCATGATCTGGTCGAGGGGCTGCAGCAGGCCGACGCGGTGCACCACGCGCGCACCGAAGATGTCGAAGCGCGCGTGCGCTTCGTCGATCATGGCCTCGACGGCTTTTTCGGTCATGCCGGGGTAGTGTTCGAGTTCCATCGCGGCCACGTCGGCACCGTCGTTGCGGTCACGCACGATGCCGATGAAACTGCAGACGGCGCCGATGCGCGTGTCGCCCACCCGCAATGCGGCGATCTCCTGCTGCAGGTCGAAGTCGCCGGTCTGGATGGAAACGCGAGGGCCGGCCATGTCAGCCGCCCGTCACCGGGGGGAAGAACGCCACCTCCGCACCGTCGCGCAGCGGCGCTGACTCGTCGCGCATGACCTGGTCGAGCGCCATGCGCACGGCCTTGCCGCGCGCCAGGGCGCTGGCGTGAGGTTCCCCGCGGGCGATGAGCTCGTCACGCAGCGCGGCAAGCGTCGGGGCCAGCGTCTCGATGGACTCGCCGGCGCCCAGGGCTTCGCGCACGGAAGCGAAATAGCGGATCGCGATCTTCATGGACTTCACGCCAGCAGCGAAGCGAAAGAAATGAACTGCACCAGGTCGCCGCGCTGGAAGGGTTGGCCGGCCGGCGTGTCGATCACGCCGTCGCCCCAGACGGCCGAGGTGAGCACGCCCGAGCTCTGGTTGGCGAACAGGTCGAGCCCGCCGCCCGCGTTGCGGCGTGCGCGCAGGAACTCGCGGCGGCGATCGGCACGCGGCCAGTCGAAGTCGGCGCGCATCGCGACCGGTTCGGGCGCCACGCGCGTTGCGCCCTGCAAGGTGAGAAGAAAGGGGCGCACCAGCAGCAGGAAGGTCAGGAAGCTCGACACCGGATTGCCAGGCAGCCCGGTGACGTGCGCATTGCCGATGCGGCCATAGGCGAACGGCTTGCCGGGTTTCATCGACAACGACCACAGTTGCAGTTCGCCCAGCGCCTGAACGGCGCCCTTGATGTGGTCTTCTTCGCCGACCGACACGCCGCCCGTGGTCACGATCAGGTCGTTGCTTTGGGCCGCCGCCCGCAGCGCCTCGATGGTGGCGTCGCGCCGATCGGGCACGATGCCCAGATCGGTCACTTCGCAACCCAGCCGGTGCAGCAGCGCGCGCATGAAGAAGCGATTGGAGTTGTAGATGGCGCCGGGCTTCATCGCCTCGGGCGTCACCTCGCCAGGCATCACGAGTTCGTCGCCCGTGGAGAGCAGCACCACACGCGGGCGGCGCGTCACTTCGAGGCGGTCGAAACCGACGCTCGCCGCCAGGCCGAGCGCGGCGGGCGAGAGGCGCTCGCCGCGTGCCAGCACGATGTCGCCCGCGGCGACGTCCTCGCCGGCGCGGCGGATCCATTGGCCGGGCATCGGGACACTGCCGATACGCACACGGCCAAGCCCGCCCTCGTCGGGCAACGCGCCGGCGTCTTCCTGCATGACGACCGCGTCAGCACCTTCGGGAATCTGCGCGCCAGTGAAGATGCGCGCCGCGGTGCCGGCGGCCAAAGGGGTACCGACGCTGCCGGCGGGAATGCGCTGCGCGACCGTCAACATGGCCCCGGCGATCGCGCAGTCGGCCGCGCGCACGGCGTATCCGTCCATCGAACTGTTGTCGCGCGGCGGCACCGTGAGCGAGGACACGACGTCTTTCGCCAGCACCCGGCCATCGGCTTCGAAGGTCGACACGCTTTCGCTGGCGAGCACCGGCCGCGCCTTGGCGAGCAGGCTGGCCAGCGCGTCGTCCAGTGCCATCAAAGGGGGGCGTTCAGCGGGTCGGGTCATGGTGCTCGGCTTTGTATTCGAAGCGATCGGCGTTGTCGAGCAGCCATTGCCCGATGCCTTCGGCGTCGTCGATGTCGAAGACCGGCCTGAGCGTGGGCTCCGGCAGCGCCTTCGGGGTGTCGGTCGCGATCGCGACCACGAAACTGTCTTCGACATACCGCGCGGGCCGGGCCGCCTCTCCGGCGCCCGTCACACGCAAGACCTCGATCTTCAACAAGTCGCTGTGCTTGAAGCCCTCGACCAGCACCCAGTCGACGCCGGAATAAAGCTCGGCGAGCAGATGATGGACCGACAGCTGTGCCGGCTGCTCGAACTCGCGGATCAGCGCCAGCCGCTTGTCGGACGCCACGACCACTTCGAACGCACCGGCCTCGCGATGGCGGAAGGTGTCCTTGCCCGGGTGATCGATGTCGAACTTGTGGTGCGCATGCTTGACCACCGACACCCGCTGGCCGTGCAGCTTGAGCACGGGAATGAGCCGCTCGACCAGGGTGGTCTTGCCGGCACCCGAATAACCTGCGAAGCCGATGACGTGCATGCCGGGTGCCTAGTCGCAGTGCTCTGCGATGTAGGCCTTCACCGCCTCGGCATCGGCGGGCAGCTTCGCGACGCGCTTGGGCAGCGCCTCGATGCCGTCGAAGCGGCTCGGCCGCTCGGGCTCGCGGCCGAGCGCCTCGACGATGGTCGCGGCGAACTTGATCGGCAACGCGGTCTCGAGAATGACCATCGGCACGCCGGGTGCCAGATGCTCGCGTGCCGCCTTCACGCCGTCGGCGGTGTGGGTGTCGATGAGCACGGCGAAGCGATGGTCGGTGTCGCGGATGGTCGCGAGCCGGTCGGCGTGCGTGCTGCGGCTGCTGGCGAAGCCGAAGCGCGCGGCCGCCTGCGCGAAAGCGGGGTCGGCACTCAGGTCGAAGCGCCCGGCGCGGCCGAGTTCACCCTCGAACAGCGCCCGTGTCTTCGCACCGTCGCGGCCCAGCAAGTCGAACACGAAGCGCTCGAAGTTGCTGGCCTTCGAGATGTCCATCGAGGGGCTCGAAGTCTCATGCGTGTCTGCGGCGGCGCGCACACGGTAAACGCCGGTGCGAAAGAACTCGTCGAGCACGTCGTTCTCGTTGGTGGCGACCACCAGGGTGCGGATCGGCAGGCCCATCATGCGGGCCACATGGCCAGCACAGACGTTGCCGAAGTTGCCGGACGGCACGGTGAAGCTGACCTGTTTGTCGTTCGCCGAGGTCGCCTGAAAATAGCCCGCGAAGTAGTAGACCACCTGAGCCAGCAACCGCGCCCAGTTGATCGAGTTGACCGTGCCGATGCGGTACTTGCGCTTGAAGCCGAGGTCGTTCGACACCGCCTTGACGATGTCCTGGCAATCGTCGAACACCCCCTCGATCGCAATGTTGTGGATGTTCTCGTCCTGCAGGCTGAACATTTGCGCCTGTTGGAAGGGGCTCATGCGGCCGTCGGGCGAAGTCATGAAGACGCGCACGCCTTTCTTGCCGCGCATCGCGTACTCGGCCGCGCTGCCGGTGTCGCCGCTGGTCGCGCCCAGGATGTTGAGCTGCGCACCACGACGGCCGAGCTCGTACTCGAACAAGTTGCCCAGCAGTTGCATCGCCATGTCCTTGAAGGCCAGCGTGGGGCCGTTGGACAAAGCCTCGAGGTACACGCCGTCTTCGAGCTCGCGCAGCGGCACGATCTCGTCGCTGCCAAACACCTCGGCCGTGTACGTCTTTGCGCAGAGTGCCTTCAGTTCTTCCGCGGGGATGTCGTCAATGTAGAGCGACAGGATTTCGTACGCGAGCTCGGCATAGGGCAGCGTGCGCCATGCAGCGAGCGTGGCCGCGTCGACCTGCGGATAGTGCTCCGGCATGTACAGGCCGCCATCGGGCGCCAGGCCTTCGAGCAGGATGTCGCAGAACTGGCGGCGCTCGATGTCGCCGCGTGTCGAGAGGTAGCGCATCAGGAAAGCTCTTCCTTGCGAATGCGAACGATCGGCGCCAGCACGGTCGGCAGGGCCTGCAGCTCGACCATCGCGTCGTCGAGCGTCCCTTCGCGCGTGTCGTGCGTGAGGATGATCAGGTCGGTCTGCGTGGAGCCTTCGCCGCCCACCTCGTCGGCCTCGCGCTGCAGCACGGCGTCGATGCTGATGCCCGCCTCCGCCAACAGCCCCGTCACTTTCGCAAGCACGCCGGCCTGGTCGGCCACGCGCAGGCGCAGGTAGTAGCTGGTGACGACCTCGCGCATCGGAAGCACGTCGAGGTGATCGCTCATCGCATTCGGATGGAAGGCCAGGTATGGCACGCGTTGCGCAGCATTGGCCGTGTGAAGGCGGGTGATGTCGACCAGGTCGGCGATCACTGCGCTCGCAGTCGGCTCGCTGCCTGCGCCCTTGCCATAGTAGAGCGTGGTGCCGACAGCGTCGCCGTGCACCACCACTGCATTCATCGCGCCCTCGACGTTGGCGAGCAGGCGCTTCGAAGGCACAAGGGCCGGGTGCACGCGCAATTCGATGCCGGCAGCGGCCCGGCGTGTGATGCCCAGCAGCTTGATGCGGTAGCCGAGCTGTTCGGCGTACTTGATGTCCTGCGCGGCAAGCTTGGTAATGCCCTCGACATGCGCCTTGTCGAACTGCACCGGAATGCCGAAAGCGATGGCGCTCATCAGCGTCACCTTGTGGGCCGCGTCGACGCCCTCGATGTCGAAGGTCGGATCGGCTTCGGCATAGCCCAGGCGCTGAGCTTCCTTGAGCACGGTGGCGAAGTCCGATCCCTTGTCGCGCATCTCGGACAGGATGAAGTTCGTCGTGCCGTTGATGATGCCGGCGATCCACTGGATGCTGTTGGCCGTCAGGCCTTCGCGCAACGCCTTGATGATCGGGATGCCGCCGGCCACGGCCGCTTCGAAGGCGACCATCACGCCCTGCTGTTCAGCGGCAGCGAAGATCTCGGTGCCGTGCACCGCGAGCAATGCCTTGTTGGCAGTGACCACGTGCTTTCCGGCGGCGATGGCTTCGAGCACCAACTGCCTGGCGATGCCATAGCCGCCGATCAACTCGATCACGATGTCGATGTCCGGATTCGCGATCACTGCGCGCGCGTCACCGACCACCTGCACCGCTTCGCCCACGGCCGCGCGGGCACGGGCGGTGTCGAGGTCAGCCACCATGGTGATCTCGATGCCACGACCGGCGCGGCGCTTGATTTCTTCCTGATTGCGCTGAAGCACGTTGAACGTGCCGCTGCCGACGGTGCCGATGCCGAGCAGGCCGACCTGGATGGGTTTCATGGATGCAACTTCAATCAAAACAAGGGGGGACGGTTCGCCTTCGGCCGAGCGCTTTCAGGCAAACCGGGCGCGGTAGCGTTCCAGGAACTTGGCGATGCGGCTGATGGCTTCGCGCAGGTCGTCTTCGTGCGGGAGGAAGACGATGCGGAAGTGCTGGTTGTCCGGGAAATTGAAGCCCGAGCCCTGCACCAGCATCACGCGCGTTTCACGCAGCACCTGCATGAAGAACTCGCGGTCGTCGGCGATCGGGTACATCACCGGGTCGAGCCTGGGAAAAATATAGAGCGCGGCCTGCGGCTTGACGCAGGTCACGCCGGGAATCGCCGTGATGAGTTCGTAGGCCAGGTCGCGCTGGCGCCGCAGGCGGCCGCCGGGCTTGACCAGGTCGTTGATGCTCTGGTAGCCACCGAGCGCGGTCTGGATCGCCCACTGGCCCGGCACGTTGGAGCCGAGCTTCAGGTTGGCCAGCATGTTCAGGCCTTCGATGTAGTCGGTCGCGCTGGCCTTGGGGCCGGAGACGATCAGCCAGCCGGCGCGGTAGCCGCACGAGCGGTAGGCCTTCGACAGCGAGTTGAAGGTGAGCGTGAGCACGTCGGTCGACAGGCTGGCCATGGCCGTGTGCTTCACGTCTTCGTAAAGCACCTTGTCGTAGACCTCGTCGACCAGCAGCACGAGACCGTGCTCACGTGCGATCGCGACCATACCGCGCAACAGTTCGTCCGGGTAGAGCACGCCGGTCGGGTTGTTCGGATTGATCACGACGATGCCGCGGGTGCGCGGCGTGATCTTGGCGCGGATGTCCGCCAGGCTCGGCAGCCAGCCGTTGTCTTCCTCGCAGAGGTAGTGCACCGGCTTGCCGCCGGACAGCGACACGGCCGCCGTCCACAGCGGGTAGTCGGGCATGGGCACGAGCAGTTCGTCGCCTTCGTCGAGCAGCGCATTGGTGGCCATCACGATCAGCTCGCTGGCACCGTTGCCAAGGTAGATGTCATCGAGCGTGACGCCTTCGATGCCCTGCTGCTGCGTGTAGTGCATCACGGCCTTGCGCGCAGCGAAGATGCCCTTGCTGTCGGAGTACCCCGCCGAGTCCGGCAGGTTGCGAATCATGTCCTGCTGAATCTCCTCGGGCGCATCGAAGCCGAACGGCGCCATGTTGCCGATGTTGAGCCTGATGATCTTCTGGCCATCCTCTTCCATCTGGCGCGCGGCATCGACGATCGGGCCGCGCACGTCATAGAGCACGTTGGCCAGTTTGGCCGATTTCTTGAGCTGCTTCAAAGTCCCTCCGGGGGGTGCCTACACAGGGGAAAACCTATAATTTGACCACAGTTCCCAGCGCGTACCGATGAAGCTTCAACCCGACAAATCCGACTCCCAGACACTCACCGCACACGGTCCGGGCTGGGTGGCCATCAACAACGAGCGGATAGACCAAAGCGTGGTGCTCGGATCGCGCGGCGAGCGCTTTTTCTGGGATTGCGCCGATTTCGAGGCGCTGGGCGCAGCGCACTTCGAGCAGCTTGCATCGATGGGGGCCGAGCTCATCATCTTCGGCAGCGGGCAGCGCATTCGGTTTCCACAGCCGGCGTGGCTTCGTCCCCTGATGGCGCAGCGCACCGGTGTCGAAACGATGGACACCGCAGCCGCTTGCCGGACTTACAACATCCTCGCGAGCGAAGGTCGACACGTGGTCGCAGCGTTGCTGGTCGAGCGCCCAAAAGATGGCATCTAGAGACCATTTCGAGCTAAAATCTCGGGTTGCGAACCGGCGATCCGCCCTCAGATCCCTCAGTCAAGCAACGACCAATCCTCCATCGCTTCTGCCTTGCGGCCGCGCGAATGGAATCTAACGGAGAAAACAAGTTTCATGGCGATCGTTGTTAACAAACCCATTCCCGAGTTCGAATCAACCGCCACGGGCGGGCTCCGAGTTTCGAACACCTCGCACCTCGGGCACGTTCTGGTGATGTATTTCTATCCCAAGGACAATACGCCAGGCTGCACCACCGAGGCGATGCAGTTTCGCGATCGCTACAAAGATTTCGTGAAGGCCGGCGCCACGGTTTTCGGTGTTTCGCGTGACAACATGAAGTCGCACGACGAGTTCAAGGCCAAGCTCGAGCTGCCGTTCGAACTCATTGCAGACACTGAAGAGAAGATGTGCCACATGTTCGGCGTGGTCAAAAACAAGATCATGTATGGCAAGAAGGTCAAGGGCATCGAGCGCAGCACGTTCCTGATCGGTGCCGACGGCGTGCTCAAGGCCGAATGGCGTGGCCTGAAGGTGCCGGGCCATGTCGACGACGTGCTCAAGGCGGTCAAGGCGTTGAAGAAGGAAGCCTGATCGAATCGCCATCGCCTCTGTTTTTGCGAGATGGTGTTGGCGTCGCGCCACGCGCCTTCGTTGTGAAGCAGGCGGTGTGCATAATGAACGCATGCCGTTGAGCTCCACGACCGCATCCACCGAACAAAGCCGCCCTGGTCTTCAGGCGGCTTTTTCGCTTTCTGGCCTTCATCTTTTGCGAGCACATTGACCCATGCCTCTGCCTCCCGCTCCCACGAAACGCGCCGCCCTTCTCTCGCCCGACGCCATCGATGCGCCGGCCCATGCATCGACCAAAGCGCCGCGCCGGGGCGGGCGACAGTCCGACGACGCGCGCGGCAACGGCTCCCAGGCACTGGAACTGTTCGACGAGCGCAGCGAAGGCGCCGCCGGCGGGCGGCCATCGGCCTCGGCGGCGCGTGCGCCGACGCCAGAAGTCGCTCAGCAGATCGAGACGAAGCCTCGGCCCGCATTGAAGCCCGAAGCGGCGCCGGCGGCACCGGCGGCACCGCAAGGTCGCGCAGAGCGTCCCACGATCGCTCCGGCGGCGAGCCCGGCACCGCGTGCACGCAGCGAACGGGGCACGCAAGAAGCGACGCGAGCCCGGCGCTCCAAGAGCGTGGGCCCTGCCAAGCTCTTCGTGCTCGACACCAACGTGCTGCTGCACGACCCGATGTGTCTGTTCCGCTTCGAGGAACACGACGTCTTCTTGCCGATGATCGTTCTCGAGGAACTCGACGGCCACAAGAAAGGCACCACCGAAGTCGCGCGCAACGGGCGCCAGACCAGCCGCACGCTGGATGCACTGGCCGGCGCCAAGGATGCGGACATCGCCAAGGGGTTGAAGCTCGATACCACCGGCCATCGTGAAGCCGGCGGCAAGCTGTTCTTTCAAACGGCGCCGCTCGACTACACCCTGCCGACCAGCCTGCCGCAGGGCAAGGCCGACAACCAGATCCTCGGCGTGGTGCAGGCCCTTCGCGATCAGTATGCGAACGACCGTCCAGGTCAGCCCAAGCAGGAAGTGGTGCTGGTGTCGAAGGACATCAACATGCGCGTCAAGGCGCGCGCGCTGGGCTTGGCGGCCGACGACTACCAGAACGACAAGACGCTCGAAGACGGCGACCTGCTCTACGCCGGCTCGTACGCCTTGCCGGCCGACTTCTGGACGCGGCAGAGCAAGACGGTCGAGAGCTGGCAAAGCGGCAGCAGCACCTTCTACCGCATCAGCGGGCCCATCGTGCCGAACCTCGACATCAACCAGTTCGTCTACTTCGAGGCGCCTGGCGAACCGAGCATGTACGCGCGCGTCACGGAAATTCGCGACAAGACGGCGGTGCTCAAAACGCTGAAGGACTACGCCTCGGCCAAGAACGCGGTGTGGGGCGTCCACACGCGCAACCGCGAGCAGAACTTCGCGATGAACCTGCTGATGGACCCGGACATCGACTTCGTCACGCTCACCGGCACCGCCGGCACCGGCAAGACGCTGATGGCGCTGGCCTCAGGACTGACGCAGGTGCTCGACGACCGGCGCTACACAGAGATCATCATGACCCGCGCCACCGTGAGCGTGGGCGAGGACATCGGCTTCTTGCCCGGCACTGAGGAAGAGAAGATGGGTCCTTGGATGGGCGCACTCGACGACAATCTCGAGTTTCTGGCCAAGGGTGATGGCGGCAGCGCGGGCGAATGGGGGCGCGCCGCGACCAACGAGTTGATCCGCAGCCGTATCAAGATCAAGAGCATGAACTTCATGCGTGGTCGCACCTTCCTGAACAAGTACGTGATCATCGACGAGGCGCAAAACCTGACGCCCAAGCAGATGAAGACATTGATCACGCGCGCAGGTCCGGGCACCAAGATCATCTGCATGGGCAACCTGGCGCAGATCGACACGCCCTACCTCACCGAAGGCTCCTCCGGCCTGACCTTCGCGGTCGACAAGTTCAAGGGCTGGCCGCATGGTGGCCACATCACCCTGGCGCGCGGCGAGCGTTCACGCTTGGCGGATTTCGCGAGCGAAGTCCTCTAGCGCGCCATGCAGCACAAGCCCGCGCCGCCGCAAGGACGGCGCGGGCTTTTTCATTTGCCGGTCATGCGTGCGACGAAGGGGCTCGGCTGCGTGCGATGGGCGTACAGGCTCAGGACTTCGCGGGCCCGGGTCATGCCGACATAAAAGAGGTTCTCTTCTTCCAACGAGGTGCCGCGCGCGCCGGGGAACTCGCCTTGCCGCAGGTAAGGCATCGCGACGTGGTCGAACTCCAGTCCTTTGACCGAGGCCACGTCCGCCACCACCACGCCGCTGGACGCAGCGCGCAAGCTGCGCTGCTTGGCCTCGGCGTCGTTGAGGCTCTGGAAGAAATCCGCCGGTGTAGCGAAGCGCGCCGCCGATTGCGCGAGGCCACGCAAATTGCCCATCACCTCCTCTCGCCGTGCTTCTTCGACGAACACGCCGGCCGCGAGCAGGTCCATCCGCAGGACCTCTACGACTTTCGCGAGAAGGTCGGGACCCGTCTCCGTCCTGGCGATGTGCACAGCGGCCGTGAGACGGCGCGCGAGCGCGGGATCGACGCCACGCAGCACCTGGTTCCGGAAGAAGTCCGCGAGGATCACCGGGTTGTCGGCGACGGCAGAAACGGCGAGTTCCAACAGTTCGTGCTGTGTCAGGTGCTCCTGCCCCGCTGCAGCGATGCGCACGTTGCAGAAGAACGCGAAAGCCTCGACCACGCGGCGGCGCGTCCGGTCGTCGTCGACGCTGGTGAACCGGTCTGCCGCCACGGCCAGCAGGCCACGAATCAGCAGGATCTCCGGGCGCATCAGATAGCTGTCGAAGCCCCGTGTGGTGTAGGCGATGTCGGCCGCCAGCAAAGCGTTTTCCAATGCGACCGACTGGTGGGGATGCCGCAGCAGCACGGCGAAGCCGCTCAGCTTGCGGCGTGCCGTCTTCCACTTGCGGATCTCGCCGACCACCAGGCTCTCGCACGACATTTCGCCACCGTCGTCATAGGCTCGCGTCCCGATCACCGTCCCGTGGGTGCTCGCCGAGGTGCATCTCTTGGCCTTGAAGCGCGTCACCGCTTTGGCCAGTGAGGCGTCGTAACGGAAGCTGGCACTCAGCGTGTAGCGCTTGATGCGACGGTTGCCGGTGCGCTCCAACTCGTCTCCGAGAAAGCGAGCGTCCGCACCGGCTGCGGAATAGATGACCTGGTCCACATCGCCGACGCCGCAGAAGAAGCGTTTCGCATCGAGCAACTTCGCCAGGATCAGATGCATCGCCTGGTTCATGTCGTGCATCTCGTCGACCATCAGCATCTTCACGCCGGTCGGCCATGCATCGAGCCGAGCCGGAAGTTCCTCCGCGAGGATCAGCCGGGCGAGGTCGTAGGTGGCGTCGAAGGGCCCGCGAAACACCGGGTGGTCGGCGTGACCGCCGCGGCGAATCCGCTCGTAGGCCTTGAACACCCTCATCAGGGTGTAGTCGCAGCCCAGCGAAGCGGCATGCTCCGGCGTTGTCGGGCCGTCGTCTTCGTCGAGGTCGAGCAACATGCGGCCTTTGAGATTGCGGTCGACGCGCAGAAAGGCTTCGATCGTGCCGTTGTCGCCCATCGACGGAATCACCAGTTCATCGCGCCAGCGTTCGTCTTCGTTGTCGGCGACCGCATCGATCGCCTCCCAGACAGAGGACTTCAACGCCTCCGCATCGGCCTTGAGCGGCACGGCAGCGCCATCGAGTTCCCGCAGGACCGAACGTGCAAAGGACTCGAAGGTCTCGACGCCGAACTGCCTGACCACGGCCGCCGGCACGCCGATCTTTGCGAGCGCAGCACGCAGCGCTTCGCGCGCCTCGTCGGTGTAGGTGAGCGCAAGACATTGCGCCGGGTGAACGCCGCGCGTCCACGATTCAGCCATGCGCAGCGCCAGCGTGGTGGTCTTCGCAGCGCCGGCATTGGCCTCGACGAGGACAGTGTCCTCGGTGGCGTTCTGAATCGCCAACTGCTCCTCGGTCGGCGTGATGTTTCGCGGGACGAAGCGCGCCGCCTGAGGCCCGCGCTGCGTCGCCACCGAGACGCTCAAAAGTCGCCGCCGCCGCCGCCCATGGCGAGGCTCTCGAACTTGGTGATCGACTTGAGAAAGGCCAGCTTGACTGTGCCCGTCGGGCCGTTACGCTGCTTGCTGATGATCACCTCGGCAACGCCCGGCTCCTTGCTGTTCTTGTCGTAGTAGTCGTCGCGGTAGATGAACATGATCACGTCGGCATCCTGCTCGATCGCTCCGGACTCGCGCAGGTCGCTCATCATCGGGCGTTTGTCGGTGCGCGACTCGACGCCGCGGCTGAGCTGCGACAGCGCGATGACCGGGCATTTGAGCTCCTTCGCCAACATTTTCAGACCGCGCGAGATTTCGCCCACGGCCGTCGCCCGGTTCTCGTCGTTCATGGCCGACGAGACGCTCATGAGTTGCAGGTAATCGACCACGATCAGGCCGAGCTGCCCGCAGGTGCGCGCGAGCCGCCGCGAATTGGCGCGCAACTCGCTCGTCGTGAGACCGGGGGTTTCGTCGATGTGCAGCGAGATGTTTCGCAGCTTCTCGATGGCTTCGGTCAGGCGAGGCCATTCCTCGTCCGTCAGCTTGCCGGTGCGCAGGTGGGTCTGGTCGATGCGACCGATCGAGCCCACGATCCGCACCGCAAGTTGCGATGCGCCCATTTCCATCGAGAACACCGCCACCGGCAGGCCCTCGTTGAGCGCCACGTGTTCGGCGATGTTGATGGCCAGCGCGGTCTTGCCCATCGAAGGGCGCGCCGCCAGCACGATCATGTCACCGGCCTGGAAGCCCGAGGTCATGCGGTCGAGATCGATGAAGCCGGTCGGCACACCCGTGATGTCGTTCGGGTTGTCGGCCATCTCGGTCACACGATCGAGCAACTCGACCACCAGGGAATCCATTCCCTGGAAGCCCTGCTTCATGCGAGAGCCTTCTTCGCCGATGTTGAAGATCTTCTGTTCTGCTTCGTCGAGGATTTTGTCGACCGCCTTGCCTTGCGTGTTGAAGGCATTGGTCGCGATCTCGTCCGCCGCCGACACCAACTTTCGAAGGATCGAGCGCTCCCGCACGATCTCGGCGTAGCGGCGAATATTGCTGGCGCTTGGAACGTACTGCGCGAGCGAGTTGAGGTAGACCAGTCCACCGACTTCTTCGGACTTGCCGAAGTTCTGCAGCTGCTCGAAGACGGTGATCACATCGGCTGGCTTGGACGCATTGATGAGCGTTCCGACCGCGGCATAGATCAGCTTGTGTTCATGGCGATAGAAGTCGCTGTCGACCAGCAGGTCACCCATGCGGTCCCAGGCGCCGTTGTCGAGCAACAGGCCACCCAGCACGCTCGATTCGGCCTCGATGGAATGCGGTGGAACGCGCAACTGCGCAATTTGTCGATCCTGCGACGGATCGTTCTCTGCATAGGAAAAAACTGCGGACATGGGCCTCTTTGCGGTGCTCTTGAATGCTACGCCCCCCACCCCGTTTGTGTCCAAGCACAAGCTGTGCGCGGCCTGTGCAAAACCCTGTGCACAGCATCGGGAGAACGCGGGATAACGTTGAGCGAAAAAAACAAAAGCCGCCCGAAGGCGGCTTTTCATGTCGCGCCGAGGCGCGAGTCCGGAGCTCAGGCAGTTTCGCCGTACACCGTGACAGTGATATCGACGAGCACGTCGGTGTGAAGTGCAACGCTGACCGTGCTGTCGCCGACGACCTTGATCTGGCCGTTGGGCATGCGCACTTGCGACTTCACGACCTTGTAGCCGAGTTTGTTGAGCTCTTCGGCGATGTCGGCGTTGGTCACCGAACCGAACAGACGACCGTCGACACCGGCCTTCTGCGTGATCTTGACCGAGGTGCCGGAAAGCTTTTCGCCCTGAGCTTGCGAATCGGCCAGCTTGGCGGCAGCCGCTTTTTCGAGCTCGACGCGCTTGGCTTCGAACTCGGCCTTGTTGGCTTCCGTGGCGCGACGGGCGCGGCCCGACGGGATCAGGAAGTTGCGTGCGTAACCGTCTTTGACCTTGACGATTTCGCCCAAGGTGCCGAGGTTGACGACTTTGTCCAAAAGAATGACTTGCATGGTGGTTCTTCCCTTAGACGCGATGTTGATCGCTGTACGGCACCATCGCGAGGAAGCGTGCACGCTTGATCGCGGTGTTGAGCTGACGCTGATAGATCGCGCGCGTGCCAGTCAGGCGTGCGGGAATGATCTTGCCGTTTTCGCTGATGAAGTCGCGCAGCGTGTCGATGTCCTTGTAGTCGATCTCTTCGACGCCAGCGACGGTGAAGCGGCAGAAACGCTTGCGCTTGAACAGCAGCGACTGGGTGTTGCGCTTGGGGCGCTTGTCTTTGTTGAATTTCTTGAACGTGGCCATTGGAGGACCTCTCTTCGAAAATTAATCTTGCTGAAAATCCTGGATGTGAAGCACCGGATGCTTTGCCGTTCCCGACGTCGCCAGAAAACCCCTGAATCGCCAGAGACTTCCTAACGCCTGCGTTGCGAGCCTTTCGGCCACTGCGCCGAAGGCGACGGCCTTGAGGGCCGCCTTGACCTGCCGGGGCTTGCCAGCCTCTAAGACCTTCGACTCGTGTTCGAGCTTCAGATCCAGAGCGGGCAGACCGGCGGGCGTGAACCGCAAGGCACCGAGTTCGGCAACATGGGCCGTCAGCAGAAGCTGGTTGGCCGTAGCAGCCGGGGTCACACCATCAGTTGTTGTTGGCAGCGTATTCGGCCTGCTGGGCCTTGCGGGCCTCTTCACGCTCGACCGTCTTCATCATCGAAGACGGACCGGTATCGGCCTTCTTCTTCTGAACGGTCAGGTGACGCAACACAGCGTCGTTGAACTTGAACGCGTGTTCGAGTTCTGCCATCACGGCTTGTTCGGCCTCAATGTTCACGCACAGGTAGTGCGCCTTGTTGAGCTTGTTGATCTGATAGGCCAGCTGACGGCGGCCCCAGTCTTCAACGCGGTGGATCTTTCCGCCGCCGGCCGTGATCAGGCCCTTGTAGCGTTCCAGCATGGCAGGAACTTGCTCGCTCTGATCCGGATGGATCAGCAAAATGATTTCGTAATGACGCATGGCACTCCTTGTGGGTCTTCCGTAGAAGGGATAAAGCCACCCGCAGCGTCGGCGCAGTGTGGCAAGGCAAAGCCGGCGATTATAGCAGTCAGCGACTGCGCTGGCTTTCTGAGCCTTGCAGTGCGGGCCTTCAAAGGCCGAGTGCACGGTCGAGCGTTGCGGCCTTTTCCGGGCCGACCGCGGCACGGATCTTGGGTGCCAAGGCGAGCAATTCGTCATAGGACCCGGTGCCCTCGACCGCCAGATTGAGTCGAAACCCGCGCAGTCCCAAAGCGCCGGTCAACTGGGTCGCGACAGGATAGGCATCCTTGTAGCGCTGCTGCGAAGAGACGCCGCCTTCGTTCACGCGGGCTGCAGTTCCAGACTCTGTAGAGGCA
>Ga0247810_10001202_pt1 | contig 17319 bp, 15 predicted proteins | sample UWRJL119311C1_FD_179918 | JGI IMG/M metagenome (GOLD analysis project Ga0247810, IMG submission 179918) | Plant litter microbial communities from Arlington Agricultural Research Station in Wisconsin, United States - UWRJ-L119-311C-1 | ecosystem: Environmental > Terrestrial > Plant litter >...
TCAGTTTTAATATTTTGTTGTGAAAAAGTTTGTTGTTTCATTTCTGCTCTTTTCATTTTATAGTGTGGGTTTGTATGGAATATTATTATTTACTTATTCTTACCTGGCTCCAAATAAGTTTGGTGGAAATGTGTTTAAATACAATACTTCATTTGACTATTCTAAGAGCCGTTTGAGGGAGGCAGACACAGTAAAAAATGTCGATTTGTTAATTATGGGTTCGTCTCATGCTTATCGTGGTTATGATGTTAGGGCATTTAAGGCGAAAGGAATGAAGGCTTTCAATCTGGGTACTTCTGCTCAGACACTGATTCAAACAAATTATTTGCTGGATAAGTATGTGGACAAGTTAAAGCCTAAAATGGTTATTATAGATATATATCCAATTATGCTGAATACGGATGGGGTAGAATCACTTTTGCAGTTACTTGCAATATTGAAAATTGACAAGAAGCTTAAAGATATGGCTTTTGAAGCGAATGATTTAAGAGCATATAATACCTTATTTTATTACTCAGTTTTGAATAAACTCGGACTTTCTCGAAATTTAATGAATGATGAGCCGGATGATAAAAACAAATACATATCAGGAGGATATGTGGAGAACAGGTCTAGTGCACGCGCGTCAAAAGATGGATCTGAAGAAGGATCGGACAAATCAAAACAAGTGGAATTGATATTCTCTTTGAAACAACAGGAGATGTTAAAGGGCATGATAAATAAGCTTAAGGAAAGGAAGATCCCATATATTATCTTTCAATCCCCGATATCAAAAAGGATGTATCAATCATTTTCCAACAATAAGGAGATTGATGTTAAATTAAGTGCTTATGGGCCCTATTATAATTATAATGAAGTGAGGTTTCTTGATGATTCTTGTTTTATTGACAATAATCATCTTAATTACAATGGTGTAAAAATTTATGATAAGTTTGTGATGGATAAAATTAACGCACTTCGCTAAAATGGATAAGTATAAACTGATATATGTGTTGGTTTTTTGTTTATTATGTTTAAACTTTATTGCCGATCATTTCACTAAAATCTACCCCTCTGTGGTTTTTCCATCCTTTTCAGGAGCACCTTCTATGGCAAAGGGAGCGGCACTGCGATCACCAGAAATTTATGGGATTACTGACTCCGACTCACTGGTGATGCTGAATGAGAAAGTACTTTTTTCAGATCTTTATACGAAGCATAATGATTTTTTGTTACAGCGTCTCCAAAGAAGAATGGCTGCTGGAGAATTGTCACCAAAGGATGCACAGTTAAGGGGTTACTTTGTCAGACGATTAGCGCAGCTGGGAAAACCTTTTAAAGGGGTTCGAATTGTGATCACTAAGCCTGTTTATTCTTTGGTAAGTGAAAACCTAAAAAATAATGGTGAAAATGATGATATCGTAAACATCTATTTTTAGTAGTCATGAAGTTTGTTGATATCAATAGTTACTATACTGATCCGAAATATCTTTCTATCTATCGGCTCCTTTATTGTTTTTTCCTGATGTTTTTTATAGGATTGCCCTCATTTACGTGGTTAGGGAGTAATCTGGATCCTTTCTTCAGCCCCCCAACCTGGAGCTTATCAAATCTGTTTCCGGGTTTTCCTTCGAAGCACTTTTTCCTGATTCTTTCTTTGATAAATTTGCTTGCATTTGTCAGTATGTTTTTGGGTATAACAAAAAACATAGCGGCTATAGTTTTTACGGTTAGCAGCATCATTGCTCATAATTTCTGGTATTCTTTCGGCAAAATAGACCATCTATTACTATGGTATACGTTGCCTGTATTTTTATCCTATGCCGGATGGAGTACACATTTCACGATTTTTAAAAATTCAGACCAAGCGCCTTTAGATAAGAGAGCAAAGGATAGGATTGCGTTTATAATGAGTTTGCTGGCACTTTTCATTGCCTTTACGATGTTTACGTCGGGAATTCAGAAGTTAATGGGAGGATGGTGGCGATGGGACAGAGAGGCAGTTCGGTTTCAATTAATAAATAATTACTTCACCATGCAAAGGCATGAGTTTTTTGCTGCGTACTTTCTGCATTTGAAGAGCCATATAGTTTGGAAATTCATGGATTACTCGGCTCTGATTTTGGAGATCGGGTTTTTATTTGCTGTTTTTAAACGATCTTACTTTCAATTTTTCCTGTTGTTTGGTTTTATATTCCATTTAAGTGTGTTATTGATGTTTAATATCAGTTTCTATGCAAACGTAATCTGCTATTTTGCTTTTTTAAATTTCGCGTCGATTAGCTATTTTTATAAGCGCTCTATCTTCTCAAGGTTTGGGCTTGCGTATAAAATGAGATTACCTGTTTTAATCACAGGAAGTATTTTATGTGTTTTCTGGCTTTTTTGCCTCTGGTATCGACAGTCTGTATTTCGACTGCCGAGTGTGATCGACCTGGAGAGATTTAATGACACTACTTTTCAGGATCCATCTCCGTTTGCTGCAACTTCTTTCTTTTTTACATGTGCTGTAATGATCTGTCTGGCACTAGCGGCTGAGGTTTTAAAAAGCGCCAAAAAATTTTAGGAAGTAATAAGCCAATATGCTATCGATTTATTAGCATGATTTTTGGTGACTATTAAAAATTAGATTATTGCAAATATATTTTAGTGATGAATAAAATTAGCAGCTGGTTTCTTTGTGTGGTTATACTTGTTTCTTTGTCATATTACACTGTAAAATCGTCTACGAGCAACAATAAGGTTCAACGGGTTCTGGGGACCGCTCAGGAATTTATACACCCGGGTATAGTAAATTCTGCTAAGAGTTTAGATTTGATCAGGACGGAGCTGAATGGCAACAGCACGACCAGGATTAAAGCTTTCCAGCAAGTATTAGATTTTATTGATGCGAATCCAATCTCAAAAAGTTATCCTTCTGTGGTTTTGGCCAAAGCGGCAGGATCTACTGATACAGAAGCACAAATCCGTAGAGATGCGATTCTTGCCTATGCTTTAGCTTTAAAATGGGCGGCAACGGGAAAGGAAGAGGATGCTGCAAATGCAATAAGTGTATTAAATGGATGGGCCAGGAATTTTACGAGATATGCTGTTGTAAAGGGGAGTTCTTCTACTCAGTCTCAGTTGGAAGGGGCCTGGGTAACGCCAAATTTTGTAGCAGCTGCAGAAATCATCAGATATTATAAAATTAATAATAAGGGCGCTGGCTGGAATGCTGCTGATGTTGCTAAGTTTAATGATTTCCTGATTAATCTTAACCAGAATAACGTCAACAAAATGGTGTCTGCCATGGGCAGGAATTACAAGACACGGCGAAACAATTGGGGAATTTCTGCAGGATATGCTAAAATTGCGCTTGGAGTTTATTTTGATGATCGCGCCACTTATGAAGTTGGTAAAGGAATACTGTTAAATTTGTTGCCTACCCTAATTCAACCGGACGGACAAATTTTTGAGTTCTGTGAACGGGATTGTGTTCATCCCCAATATACGATGTGCGGATTAACGCTTGCTGCAGAAATAGCAAGGCTCCAGGGAGACCGGTCAATTTACGAATCATCATCGGAAAGAATCAGGACAGGCTGGGAGTGGATGAACAAAGCATATAATGATGGTTCCGAATGCAGAGACTGTTCTAAATCATCTATTTTCTCTGCAATAGAGGTTGCAAATAACTATTATAAATCACCTCAAATAGAAAAGCTAATCACCGCGAAAGCGCCTTTTAATCCAACAAAAGGGCATACTTTTTTAGAGTTCTTAAGTTACACGCACCGAAAAGTATCTCGTAATTAGTTCAACATTAAGGTTAGTTTAGATTATCTGCCAAAATTACGAATGGATTCTATCAGCCCTCCGGAAGCGTATTTTCCCAGTTTAGGACAAATATTGATTTCTTTTGTCTCGATAAACGTGCGTACCATCCTTTCTAAATCTTCAATGTCTTGTGCTACGTTTACGTAACCTAATGCTGAAAAATGCTTCACTGTTGCCATTTGATGATCACTTCTATGTTCTTTCAGTTTGAGCTGTCTCGGCAAAATGATCAGGGGCTTCTGGTTAACCAATGCGGAAATGATGGTGCCAATACCGGCATGAGCCACTACAAGCTCTGCTTGGTTAAAGATCTCATCATATTCTGAGGGAGAAAGAAAGCTATAACATTTCATATGGCGAACTAAGCAAGAGGATCTGGGCGATACTTGCGCAATAAATTCTATGTTCAGATTTGCGGCTATTTTATCCATAGCGCTAACTAGTCTGTCAAAAGGCTCCTGGGTGCCGATGGTTACAAATATCATTTTAATACATTTCCTTTGTAGGTGATACCATTTCCTTCTAAATGCTGCCATTGTGTATACACGGCATCTGCAAATTTTAATGCAATTTTTGCGCTTAGTGAGATCTTTTCACTATTTGCAATACTGTCTACCCAAATGGTTTTCATACCGTAGAAGCGGCCGGCGATGATTGCCATCAGGCCTGGCGCAGCTCCGGTTGTGATGATTATATCTGGTTTAACCAAATATATTAATTTTACGATATATAGAAAACACTTGATTAGTGAGATTTTATTCGCACGACTGCAGTCGGGAATATAGTGGAATTTATGTGGAGCCACAGTACTAGCCAAACCTTTGTTGGTTGATGCAAATTCGACGTTATCACCTTCATAAGCAGGTATAAGTCTTAATAATTGCACCCAGTGGCCACCTATCGAAGAAACCGCTAAAACTTTCATTCTTTTTGTTCAATTTTTTTGGAGAGGATTATTTAGATATAATTTTGAGGGTTAGGTACAAAAACTACCAATTTATTCCCTTATAATTATTCTTTGCAATCACTTCCAGATTATCTATTCGTACCATATCGATTATTGTTTTGCCGCTGATGTTTTCCAGGAGTTGTATAAATTCCGGTTCTTTATTGGTGATAATGATCACGTCACTTTCGTTTACGAGAAGGTCTAAATCCTCCTTCATCAGTTTGGAGAGGTGCGGAATACGTGCTTCAATATATTCTTTGTTTTTACCTGCCAATCGAGCCACTTGAATGTTTTTATCATAGATTGAAATATCAAATCCACGACCGATCAGCGCCTCTACTATTTCTACGGCGGGACTGTTTCGAAGATCGTCTGTGCCGGCTTTGAAGCTTAATCCCAACAGGCCTATTTTTTTTCCAAAGTATTTACTCAATATGCCTACCGCACGCTGCTTTTGGACATTATTGGAGACATCAATGCCTTCAATAACTGGTATAGGGAGGTATAGATCGTGCGCCAATGTTTGCAGTCCTTTTAAATCCTTTGGCAGGCATGATCCTCCATAGGCAAATCCAGGTTTAAAGTAATAGGGAGATATATTGAGCTGATTGTCCATACAAAATATATCCATTACCTGGTGTGAATCTATTTCCATAGCACTGCATATATTTCCTATTTCATTAGCGAATGAAATTTTGAGGGCATGAAAGGTATTATTCACATACTTCATCATTTCCGCTACTTTAATTTCTGTAACGATGATTTTAGCAGGTAAATGGTTATACAGGCTTTTCATTATTTCTGTTGCCTGCTCTGATTCACTGCCGATCAATGTGATGGGCGGATGATGATAGTCAGAAACAGCAGAACCTTCTCTTAGAAATTCAGGATTATCGACAACGGCAAAATCTATGTTGTTTTGCTTGCCGGAACAGTCTTCTAAAATTCTTGCAAACTTTTCACAAGTCCCCGGCATTACGGTCGACCTGACTGCGATTACATGAAATGAATTTTTAATTTTTAGTGCTTGTCCGATATCTTCAGCCACTTTAAAAATGAAATCCAGATTGAGATGTCCTTTTTCAGTAGAGGGGGTGCCGACAGCGATGATTGATAGTTCGGAAGATGCGATAGCTTCATTTACATCATGAGTGGCTTTAATACGACCAGCACGATGAACTTCTGCAAGAATATCGTCAATATCCTTTTCTACAATAGTGGCTATACCGTTATTGATTTGATTTACTTTGTCGGCGCTAACATCAACACCGATCACATTGTGTCCATTTTTTGCAAGACATCCCAGACTAACACAGCCCACATATCCTAAACCGAAAATACTTATATTCATATTTTAACTTTACCTTTAATCTATATCCCAAAGTCCTTGAAATTGCTCTATCCTGTCCATTACCGCACTGGCCATTGTATTCCATTTGATCATTCGCTCTTTTTTTAATTGGGCTACTTCCTCTCTCATCACCAATTTTTTATCAAGGGCCTCTACTATGCCAGAAGCTATAGACGTTGCGTTGAGGGTTTCTACATAGATCGCACCTTTGTAAAAGAGCTCACGCAGTAATTTCGTGTCTGAAATAACCATCGGTACTTCAAACCCGGTAGCCTCGTTTGCTACACTTAATTGGATATGGTACTCTGTTGTCAGACCTAATACTATATCTGACTGCCTGAACGTTGTTTCATATTCTTCTGAAGATAGATAACCGAGCAATTTTATATTATCTGGCTTTTTGCTATAATCAAAGCGTGATATGCCGCGTTCACTAGGGCCTGAAATTAATATATCAACATTGGGAATCTGCTTTGCAGCATCAAATACGACTTCCACAGGCTCGTCAATATTAAAACTGCATGGCATTAAAACCTGTGGACGATCTGACGTCTTTGCAGGAACTTCTCTGGTGATTTTTTTCTCTGCAGGTTTTGTTTCCAGCACCATCATTTTGTTGCCGTCTACACCCAATTCTAAGGCGATATCCCTTATAACTGAGTTATGTGCGATAATAAGATCACATTTGTTTAACTGATCTGTTTTTAAGTACTTTTTCCACTTACCCCAAAATGTGCCGTTGTGGCAATCGACAATCAGGACAGCTTTTTTATTTATTTTTTTGTAAAGCAGAGCAATAGACAGGAGCGGAGTTGGCGGTAATTGTATCCACAACTCGTTAGGTCGATCTTTAATTAAATTATAAACAGTACGTGATCCTTTGAGTAAATAGTCAATCGGTTTAAGAAGCTTTGATTTGCTTGTATTCTTAAGGAATTTCAAATCATATCCAAAATCTGACTGCATAGAGACGGGACGTCTTTGAAACGAAACCCAGGCGTAAAATTGATTTTTCATATTAAAAGGCATGATCAAGGATAGATTTGTAAGGAAAATGGACTTCCGGATCTCGTCCGTAAAATAAGGAGTAAGCTCTAAATACGGCATAGCCGATGATCGCAAACGTGTAGTAAATGCTATAGCTGGGATACTTTTTTTTTCCATTTACGATAAACACAGAGAATAAGACGGGAAAAGCAAACATAAAAAAGTTCTGTAAACGTCTTAGACCCGCCATCCTTTCTCCTGGAAAGGCAATAGCGATCATCATGAATACGAAATACACATTATATAAAAAGTCGTAGTTTATGTGATCCTTTAATAGCGCTGGTGATTTTTTGTCGAGCATTTTGCCAAAAATCCATAATAGTAAAATGAAGATCGTAGAGCTGAGGTAACCGGCAATTACAATCCTGTTTGACTGCGTAAGGCCGTAATCCAGATAGTTCTCAAACTTATGTGCAGTTTCATCTCCTAAAAAGTTTAGCCCTCCTGCGAGTGTAAAAAGAAAGGTATTATAAGCAGGAAGCGAAGCGATCTCCATCCAGACTACGGCTATAATTACCGCTAGAAGTGTAGGGAATTTTTTAATGTAAATTGAACAGTAAATCGGGATAAAGATCACTGCTGAGCTGTGAATTGTTGCAGCTATCAGCGTGAAAAAGATTGCCCTACGAAACTTTTTGTCAGAAAAGTTGGTCAACCCCAGCAAAATTACCCCAACGGCAATACCAATTCTAACAGGAAAAAATTGGGTGCTAAAAATAATCAAAACAAAGACAAAGATGGGGCTGGTCGAATTTGTTAATGCAAACCGCTGGTAGGCATACAGCACAAAAAAATTGGTAAGCAACAAGAATAGCGTATACCCACCACCTATAGTCTTTACCAATACATTAATGAACATATAGCCTGGCTCCATATGTGTTGATGAGTTCCTGGAAAAAGAAAAGATATTACTCCAATCCGCGACTTTGAAAACACTTAAATACTGGTCCCAATCCGTTCCTGTATCCCATCTTAAACCTCTAAACAAGGTCAAAATGAGGACTAGCCAAGCCAGGACCACTTTTTTATCCGATAGCCTAACGTTGTCTTTTTCGAAGAAAAAACACAATAACAGTAATGTATATATAACAATGTATATCAGCATAATTCCTATTGAGACTTTCTTAAACCAGTTGCGCTGAGCACTATTTTCGCATAGTACTTTAAATTACCAACGATCACCGTAGTGAGTGGAACGTTTAAATCCAGGGATTTCAAGATCTTATTCGCATACTGCTTGTCAAGAAACTTTGCCCTCATTAAATTGCTATAAACCGCAATACTAAAACCCCTGGAGATATCCGGACTCCATAAATTGTTTTCGATTAGATATTGGCGGATCTGCATTCTTAACTTAATCCTGGTGTCCAGGACCCGTATTCTGGAAGCTATATCTTTTGGCCTGGAGACTGAATCACCTTCTGCGTAGACATTGCAGGAGGGAACGTCGTCTCGTGTTATTTTAGCGCCGATTTTTAGCAGTCTGAACAATAGATCATATTCCTGAGATGAAGTTAGTGTTTCGTTCCATCCGCCGGCTTCATTAACCTTGTTTCGCTCCCATAAATTTGCACTGGTTCTGCCGAATTTTGATTTAATTATGCCTATCCACTCATTCCCATGATATGGCAATCTTAACTCGGGTTTGTTTTTGTTATTTTCTGTGATAAAATAATAGCTTCCTGATACAATAGAACCATTATGTTCATTCGCTAAAATCCACTGCCGCTCCAGCTTATCAATAAAAATCTCATCGTCAGCATCAAGAAACTGAACCCAATCGCCTTTTGCTTTTTGTAAGCCCCTGTTCCTCGCTGCAGGAGCTCCTTTTCTTTCCTCAAAATAGGTAGATACTTTTTCAGGATAACGATGAACAGCATCCATAATGATCTCCGCAGTACGATCTGTGGAATTGTTGTTTACCAAAATCAATTCCCAATCAGTAAAGGTTTGCTCCAATACACTATTGATAGCTCTTTTGAGGAACTTTTCACTATTGTAACAGGGAATTATAACTGATATCATCTGGACGCTATTTTCATGATTAAACTTATACCCAAATATTAATTATTCAACAACTCATACACTTTAGACCACATCTCATTACTGCCTTCCTTTTGAATGGCCGCATTGTTTTTTAGTTTATCGGATAATTGCAGATTGACTATATCTTTTGATAAATCAGAGATCATTTTCTCTAACAGGCTATAATCTTCAAGATCTTTTAATAAGAATTCCTTAAAATCATATTCTGACAGCAGCATTTCATATTTATGTGACCAACTTGTTGCGATACAAGGTATCCCTTGCGAAAGTGCGCTAACTACACCATGGAACCTGGAACAAATGATATAATGGGCGGTAGATATCACACCCTTTATTTCCAGTACATTGGGATAAAATATAATATTTAATGGAACAGATAATTTTGAATTGACTTGTTCTGCGATATCTCTATCCCTTTTCCCCTCGTGTATTAAAAAGTATGGGTTTTTCCCATTTGACTTTACCAGTTCTATCGCCTTTAATAGGAAATCAGTATATGTTGATAGATCAGTTGATTGCTCCACCATCTTATAGTTTGGAACAATAGCGACCTCATTTACTGAGCTATTAAAGTCAGAGGGTATAATACCGTTTAATAAATTTGTGAAATCCGGCGCCTTAAATATTTTTTTGGCGTTCGAAATTTGTTGCAGGTAGGCCAAAGACTGTGATTCTCTCGCAAACACAAGATCACTATTTTCAACGATGGTACGCATTACTGTTTGTAGAGCCTCATCACTAAAGGGACCAAACGCCTGAGGCATTAAGATAATCTTTTTCCCTTGCCTGTGCCATTTGCCAGCTTTCTCACCTAATCTATAATAGGCATATTTTGCACCCCACTGGTCTCCAAATGCAAAACCAGATCCATCCAGAACTACGTTGATATCTGCTTGTTTAATCAAATTATATTTTTTCAAAAAGTTGCTTGAAAAAAAAGTGAACAACGGGGAATAATCTATTTTATATTTTTTGAATTTCGCTTTGGTATAGATGCCAAGTTCTTTATGCTTTGCCATAGGAGATCTTTTATTTTTCTCCATCACAAATTTCACATCAAAATCCCATTCCTTTATTTTAGAAATAATAGCATAAAGCATCAGCTCTGCACCCTTGTTGACAAATTCAACCCCCCTAAGTTCAACTACAAGTTTTTTTTTCATTTTTATTAATTGTATCTGCGAATAGAATCTAATTGACGTTTCTCTGAGAATGCAACCATCCCTTCGGGATCCGGATATCCCACAGCCATACACATAATCGGTCGTTGATAATCTTTAAGGCCCAGTAATTTGTGCATTTCTCTTTCTTTGTGCTCTACATCAGGCCAGTTGACAGCGCAACTGCTTAGGCCAAGTGTTTCCAGAGCCAGCATAAAAGACATCGAGGAGAGGGAAGCATCTATATAAATCACATGACGATCTCTTTCGTCGAAATAGGCATCCAAATTACCCACAATTACAATGAATACCGGTATCGCATGTCCGTAGCCGGCAGTCCCCATTGGGATTTTTACCGCCTTTCGAACCAGCTCGGCATCGTCTAAAACTCTATATTCAAACGGCTGCCTGTTACATGCACTTGGTGCTTGATTTGCTGCGGAGAGTGCCTTGTCTAACAAATTCCTATCAACTGGCTTATTTAAGAACCAGCGAACTGATCTTCTGAATCTGGTAAGTTTGTAAAATTCATCAAAGCTCAAGTTCGGTCTGTTCTCCTCTGATCTTTTATATGGAATGGAAGAAATGATTTGCGAATCTGACGCAGATGTAATTGTGTTGAACCTATTTCTTTGTTTATCTAATTGAGCGTGACTTCCAGTAACTTTAAAATACTCGTTTAACACATCATGAGACCATTTTATTTGTGATGATGATTTACAATCTTCGAACTTATACAGGTTTTCGAAATTATCCATAGTCTCAACAATAAAATCAAGCGCAAATACATCTCTTCTTGGCCGCATTAACAGGCCTTTTTCCAGTCTGTGGGTATTTCTGATTAATGTGTACAAACTTGCTTTGCTTCTTTTTGCCTCTTTAATGTGCTTTACTTTTCCATTTAGAACTGTCAGCTTTTCTCTTTTGAAAGCATTTGAAAATAGCAGATAATAGATTGTACTGAAAAAGGACCGGTTCACAAAAAGTACTGGTAAAAGTGAGGCGGTTAACCCCAGCCATTTTTTATATAACCTCTTAAGCCGTTTTTTCATTGCTTTTGGATTTTCGGGATAACTTGTTTCTAAAAGATTGATAGAGCCGTTCAAACATCAATTTATCATTGTCATCTAAACCTATAAAGTAGATAGCGATCAGGTATGATAAGCCTGAAGCAGAAAACACGACTATTAAATTTATCCAGCTGTTAGAAAACTGACCATTGATAAAGTAAACTAATATTGCAGTAGGTAACAGGCTTAAAAAACTTGATAGAATTACATTTTTAAAATAATCAATGACCGGGTATCCGGTGAGATGGTTGAAATAAAACATCCTGAATACTGTTGATATGGTTTCTAAGACAAATGAAACCAGAATGATCGACTGTGGTGGAAATCCTAATTTTAAAAACACAATACCTATCGGTAATGTGAGCAGCTGAATACCACCTGCAACCATTTGATATACCTTGATTTTGCCTATCGCCTGCACAGCAGTCATCAGACCCATATTAATCTGGTTCATCATAGTGAGCAAGATGATTGCCCGACAAAATTCTACGCTAAAGTGAGGGACATGTTTCAGCCATAGCTTAAGGACGAAGGGCATGGTAAAAAAGAATGGAAGCGCAAAAAAAGTGAACAAGTAAAAAGAAAACTTATTTGCTGTTAATGCCAGACGTATCATTCTTTTACGCTCATTAGCGCCTTCGCTTTTCATAATTTGCGGTCTTACAGCGCTCATCATTGTTTGTGAAAAGAACATCAGCTGACTGTTAATTTGGTTCGAAATACCATATGCTGCATTAACTATTGTTCCGTAGAATATATTTAATACAACTGCCACACCTTGATTTCGGCCCAAAGCGCATAACGTACCAAATAACTGCCAGCCAGCGAAATAACTCAATTCTTTTATTTGTTCTTTATCAAACTCCTCTTTTAAACTTACGCTGCACTCCTCATATTTTTTCCGGCTATATATTTGTTTGATGATACGGACAATGATGACCGTCGCCATGGAAAATAATCCATAATAAAACAGCTTGTCACCTGACAGAAAAACTAAGCTCAAAGCTACCATTAGCTGCAGTACAGATTCTATCACACCAACAATGGCAAGAAATGTCATATTTTCATGAGCATTAATAACCGCATCGTAAGGAACAGAAATCACCGTTATAAAAGTAGAAATTACAACAAAATGAAGTATATATCCGGCAACTTGTACACGTTCCGGATCTATTTTAAGTTTATGATGAATAAGATATGTTCCAATGATTTCTATGCCGATGACAAGTATAAAACCTACTACATAATGGATCACAACGCTATTAGCAAATATTTTCTTTATGTTAATGATATTCCCTCTGCCCAGATTAAATGAAATGTAACGCTGGGTAGAGATGGTCATTGCTGCGTTTAAAAATGCAAGTAATGCAATCATACCTCCAATTACGTTGTACATTCCATAATCAGATGCACCCAGTGCGTTCAGCACCACACGGGTGGAATACAATGCGATCAGCGCCTTAATCAGCGCCTTTGCGTACGTGACGCCTGTATTGATAATAACCCGATTAATTGCGCTCACTATGTACTTGATTTACTTTTTTTTCTTGACCAGAATGTGGGCTTTTTGGGCTCTACATTATACTCACCATATCCATATCCATAGCCGTATCCATAACTTCTGCCTTTCTTAATGTCATTAATTACAATTGACAAATTGGCCCATTTCTTTGCATACTTAAGATCTTGTACGATAGCTATCTGATCTTTGTTCGTATAATTTTGACGAACCAGATATAATGACACATCTGCGAATGGAGCAAGTAATTGCGCATCCGCAATTATACCTATTGGAGGTGCATCCATGATGATATAGTCAAATTTAGTTTTAAGATCCTCAATTAATAGCTTTGTTCTATCGTTCATTATTGTTTCTGCCGGATTAGGAGGTATAGGGCCAGAGCTTAATAAAAACAAATTAGGATGTGCTTCAAGAGGTTGTATAAGATCATCGATTAAACTGTTCTGAGCTATGATATAATTAGTGAAGCCTACAGAATTATTTGCTCCGAACTTGACCGTTAGCCCGGGTTTGCGCAAGTCAAGTTCCATTAGTAATACTCTTTTGCCAGTTAACGCCAGGATATTCCCCAGGTTGATTGCAGCAAAGGATTTCCCTTCTCCAGACATACTGGAGGTTAACAGAATAGTTTTACTTGAATCGCCATTCAGATAAAAAGCCAGGTTGGTTCTTAATGCCCGGAATTGTTCTGAAATAGCTGAACGGGAGTTGTTTGCTATAATGAGATTTTCTCCGTCTTCATTGTGACTGATTTCACCAATAATTGGGACATCTGTTAAACGAATAATATCCTCTTTGGACTCTATTTTAGTATTAAATAGATCTTTCAGGTAAATGAAACCAACAGGTACAAGGAGTGCTAATAAAACAAAGACAAGGGTAACAATTTGCTTTTGAGGGCTGAAAGGCTTAAGGTTAGCCCGGGGAGAATCTATAATTTTAGAATTAGACAGATTTGCCGTTTTAGATACGGCGGTTTCCTCACTTTTTTTCATCAGAAAAAGATAGAGCTCTTGCTTTATCAGCTGCTGACGCGCTAAGTTGAGGTAATTCCGCTCAATTTTGGGCACTTGCTGCATATTTCCTTCTACATTATTTATTTGTCTTTTCAGCCCGTCTCTCGATATCGTAAGGGTACGCTGTGAATTCTCAATATTAGACAGCATGTCGGCGCGAAGATTGCTAATTTGCGCATCTAGGTTTACTATATTGGCATTTTTTGAAGTCTGACTGAGCAGACGTCTGTCCCTTTCTAACAATAAACTATTGTAACGTTCAATCAGCCCGTTAAACACAGCATCTGAAGCTAGCGTTGTACTTGGTAGTACACGCTTATTACGGGTTTCATCCTTAAGATAATTTTGTAAACTCGTTAAAATATTTAGCTGGGTTTCTACCTTAGAAAGATCGTTTACATACTGGGTAGTGTTTTGAACCAAAATTTTGCTTTGTTCACTCATGTCGGCGAGATTATTTCGCTCCTTGAATCCCTGAATATTACCTTCTAAGTCTCCCAATTCATTACTGATAATATTTAATCTGTTTCGGATAAATTTAATTGTACTGTCCGCAATCATATTTTTATCATCAATATTGCTTTGGGCATACTTTGCAATTAATTTGTTTAGAATGTCTTCACCTTTTTGGGGAACCACATGAATGAGGCTCAAATCGATGATGGTGACTTTATTGTTAGTTGCAAGAACTGTGAGGCTAGTTAATAAATCGGTAGTGGCAGCATCGATAGATTTTATTGTAAATCCATATTCTTCATTTTTATCCAGTGGTGTGTTATTATGAATTTGTAAAATCCCAATTTGTTTAATTGTGATTGGTCTATCATAACTCACGGTCATCTCTGAGTTATTAGTTGTTAAAAGTAATTTTCCGTTTTTTTGCTGTTTAATCGTGAAATCAGTTTTTTTGATCGTGTCAGCTTCTTTTAATATTACAACTTCGAACGGGGCCTTGTACAACTCGATATTTTTTATGCTGCCACTTCTGTAATAAGTAATATTGAGTTTCATATCCTCCACTACCTTTTCAATCAGGTCGTATGTTTTTAAAACTTCCACCTCATTATCAAGAGAGTTTTTTGATCCAAATAACCCGCCCATGTCGCCCAATACATTCCCCTGCATATCAAGACCGCCTTTTTTATCATCATTAACCAGCAATCTAGCCATCACTAGATATTTAGGAGTACTATAACGCAGATAAACAAACGAGATACTAAGGCCTATAGCAATACTCAAAAGAAACCAGGGCCAGGCTGAAAAATAGCGGAAAAAGATTTGCTTGAAATCAAAAGGTTGTTCTTTATGTTGTGGAAGATCGGGATGCATTTCCATTATTGTCTTATTAAAAGTAATATGTGATTGGAGTTTGTATTAGAATATTCTGGTAAACGCTAATACTAAAACCGAAATACCTGAAAGCACGATACCTATCATGTTACGAGTAGGCGCATTCAACGCTGCTAACTTGGCCTTACTTGGCTCGACATATATTACATCATTTTGCTTCAAGTAAAAAAACGGGCTCTTAAAAAGGTCGGTCGAATTGATATTTAATCTTTCTGTGATATTTTCACCGTTTATTTCTCTGAATACTAATATGTTATCCCCTTTGCCATACAGCGTAATATCTCCTGCTAAACTCAACACATCTAAAATAGACACCTTTTCATTAGGCAAAATATAAGCACCTGGCTTCGCAACTTCGCCCAGCACAGAGATTTTAAAATTAGCATAGCGGACTGTCACATTAGGATTTACTAACGTCTCAGCTGCTTTTGATCTGATCAGCTCCTTAGCATCAAAAGTAGTCAGTCCAGCTACTTTCACTTTTCCAAGCGAAGTAATTTCGATCTCTCCATTTTTATCTACCAGGTATCCACTTACTTCTTTTCCCGTCATATTATTGGAACTGGAAGCACCGCTGGTAGGTAAACTACTCGCTTGGTTAACCGCCGAAGCACCCGAAGGATCAAGGGTACTAATATTGATTGCCAGGATATCGTCTGGTTGAATTTTTGGTTCTTCAAATTTAGACCTTGGTCCTAAATTAGTTCTGATATTCTCTTGACTTAAGTTTTGAAAGTAGGCTACGTTTTTCTTATTTACGCATGAAGAGAGAGAGGAAAGAAGAAGAATATAAATAAAATATTTTACGGTATAGACATTTAATTGCCAGTTCATACAGCTTATCTTGTGGCTTTTAGGGTTAGTTCTGCAATTATATTACAAATAAACTACAATCGCAAGCGATTATACAGCTATATACATAAATATATCAATTTGATTTTATATGAATTTCTAATAAAATTTACTTACTCTTTTTAACTAGATAATTCTTAATAGTTATATATTGAAATGCAGAAGTTAAATTGTTTATGAATAAATTCTCTCAGGTATTTAATTTACCCGCTATCTTATCGACTCATAGATAGTAATTACGTAAGGCCTTAGTGGTTTTATTCTATACGTTTTATCATTTGTTTCATGATAAATAGATTGATAGGACTTTCAATATTTCTCGTCAAAGATTGAAGGTTTCAACAGTTTTATAATTGTTCTGGTACATGGGTGACATTATCTATTTGACATAACAGATAATTAATGTGGAACGTAAGAATTATTAAGCTTACTATATTTAATGGGTATTGTGCTGAGGATATAGTATTTTTATTCATTTCAAATGAACAAAATGAATATAAGCAATATAATTAAATTTGCTTTTTTTGCGTAAACCCTGCAGGAGTATTATGCAATCATCTATTCAATAATATTATTATGAGTTACCTTAACTATAAATGTAAAAAATGTTCTAATACGTTTCATTATCAGATTCCAAGAGGATTTTTCTTGAAACAGATATTGGGATTTCTTCCTATCAGAATCTATTGGTGTGCTTATTGTAAGAGTGATAGATACGTATGGGTATAATTAACAGCAGACTAACATAAATATCTTTTGTTGCCTTCCCGGGTGAAATATACTTTACTATTATGGTTCTTTTAATACGGGTGATGATCTCAGGATTAGTAGGTACAGTTGTAGGAGCAACATTCCGCACTTTAGACATCATCAGGATCAGACCTAAAAGGTCGAGCAAACCTCCGGTCCAAAAACAAATCAATCAGCGGAATAAGTTTGGGTTGGTTACAGAGATAGTAAGCCGCATAAAGGTTTTTATTGACGAAGGTTTTATACCTAAGAGTAAGTATCTCTCGCCAGTAAACACGGCAGTGCACTATAACCTCAACAACGCAGTGACAGGCGTTTTTCCGAACTTTGAGATTGACTTCCCGAAACTGCTGATTAGCAATCGCAAAATGGTGGGCGTGGTTGATGCAACGGTGACGGCTGTTGCAGAAG
>Ga0247810_10001204_pt1 | contig 17284 bp, 16 predicted proteins | sample UWRJL119311C1_FD_179918 | JGI IMG/M metagenome (GOLD analysis project Ga0247810, IMG submission 179918) | Plant litter microbial communities from Arlington Agricultural Research Station in Wisconsin, United States - UWRJ-L119-311C-1 | ecosystem: Environmental > Terrestrial > Plant litter >...
TCCTTTCACTTTACCTTGTTCTGCATTCGGAATACAAAGGCCTTCCTGTCGTAGGATCGGGAGTGGGGAGGCTCTTCACTTATTCTTTCGTGACATTTATCTTCGTCGGGGCAACACTACTGCTCCAGATCATCCTGGGAATTCTCATCAAGCGAAAACGGATCTGGCTGATACTTGCAGCGATTTACGTCCTTGGAATAGGCATTCATTACACTTTATTGTTTTCGAAAGCAAAGCTGGAATACGTTCACAGGACTTCGGTTAAAGGCTGATCAGTAATACGGCATCCCCTACTGAACTATGGCTCTACTAGTGTTGTGGTATGGGGTTTACAGGAGGTTTTCACCGGGTTGACACAGGGTTGCCTGAAGGAATCACCGGAGTATTATCGGAGTAACAGCGGGGCTTCATCGGAGTAACACCGGAGTGTGCTTTGTTACGGACGGATCGTTTCAGCAGTGAAAGCGGGACAAGCATGCCTGTTTCCGTATTACAGGTTTAATGTACGAAAAAACAGGCTGAAACAAAAAAAGGGACATACATGAATACGTCCCTTTTCTAATTTATAGTGTGTTGTATTATGCCAGTTCTTCCACTTCTGGATTTGGAACAAGGATTCGTCCGCAGTGCTCGCAAACGATCACTTTTCTCTTTGAGTCGATATCCAGCTGACGTTGCGGCGGGATTTTGTTGAAGCATCCTCCGCATGAATCACGGTCAACAGAAACAACTGCCAGTCCGTTTTTCGCGTTATCGCGCAAACGATCGTAAGCAGCAATCAGTCGCTCATCGATAGCAGCTTTTGCTTTTTTCGATTCTTCAACGAGTGTTTCTTCTTCTTTCTGTGTTTCACCCACGATCTCATCGAGTTCTCCCTGTTTGATCTTCAGGTCCTCACGACGCATTTCGAGGCGATCTTTTGCTTCGTCGAGCACTTCTTTCTTGGAAACGATTTTCACTTTCGCTTCTTTGATACGCTTGTCGTGCAGCTTGATCTCCAGTTCCTGGAATTCGATCTCTTTCGCAAGGGACTCGAACTCACGGTTATTACGAACGTTATTCTGCTGCTCCTTGAAACGCACGATAGCCGCTTCCGCTTCTTTCATGGCATTTTTACGGTCAGTAACATCCGTATCCAATTCTTTTGCTTCCTCCTGCATTTTTTTGATGCGGGTATCCAAACCTGCTATCTCATCTTCGAGATCCTGAACCTCCAAAGGAAGCTCACCGCGAACGGTTCTGATCTTGTCAATTTGAGAATCAATAACCTGTAATGCATAGAGTGCATCCAGTTTTTCTGCTACTGTTACTTCTTTTGTATTTGCTTTTGCAGCCATTTATCAAAGATATTTTATCGGATTCGTATTCACGTTCGTCAATCGAACCGCGAAATTACTAAATTTTTTCCTGATTATTGCTACTAATAGCTCAGAAGTATATTGTTCACTTTCAAAATGCCCGATATCCGCTATGATGATACGGTTGTCGGCATCGAAAAACTCGTGGTATTTGTAATCGGCCGTAATGAAAACATCGGCCCGCGAGCGAATGGCATCATCGAGTAAAAATCCGCCGGAACCTCCGCAAACCGCCACCCTGGAGATGGTTTTGTCCATCAGATCAGTGTAGCGAACTACTCCACAATTGAAGGTCGATTTCACCGTTCTCAGGAAATCCAGTGCAGCTACCGGCGACTCCAGGTCACCAACCATTCCGGCACCTATCTGCGGATGGCTATTCGTAACAGGAATCACATCGCAGGCTGCAGTTTCATAAGGATGCGCTTCCAGCATAGCATCAATTACTGCAGAAAGCCTGTCCTGCTGCACCAGCACTTCGATCCGTGCTTCGGACACTTTTTCAGCTTCACCTATTGTTCCAATGAACGGATCGGCACCTTGAAGCGGGCGGAACGTTCCTGTTCCTTCGACCGAAAAACCACAGGAATCATAGTTGCCGATCTCCCCTGCCCCGGCGGCAAACATAGCCTGCATGACCTGTTCCTGCTGAGATTGCGGCACGAAAACGACCAGCTTGTTCAGTATTCCCGGCTTCGGGGAAAGAATCTGCTGATTTTTCAGACCGAGCTTGTCTGCAATGACCGCATTCACTCCATCCGGCATATTGTCCAGGTTGGTATGAACGGCAATGAGCGCGATTTTGTTCTCTATGGCTTTGATCACTGTCCGTTCGACATAATTGCTTCCCGTGAGCTGTTTCAGTCCTTTGAAAACGATCGGGTGGTGTGTTAGGATCACATTCGCTCCGACAGCAATCGCTTCTTCGACAATAGCTTCCGTGCAGTCGAGCGCAACCAGCACCCCGGTAACTTCACGTTTCGGATCACCGACCAGCAGACCGGAATTATCGTAAGACTCCTGGTAAACGAAAGGAGCGGTTGCGTTGAGGTGCTGTAAGATGTCTGTAATTGTTGTCATGGGCTCCTGATAATTAGAGGAATCAAAGTTAGGCAAATGATCCAATACAGTTCATTTCATTCCGACCCCGTAAAATTACCTGTTTGTAACAACCCCGTAAATCCACTCTTCGCAGGAGTGTGATGTGGCCGTACTTTTGTTCTGTAACCACGGTATTCTTTCACTTGATCATCACTATTCTATTTGGCCGGAAGCAATTCCGGTCATTTTTTTTTGCGCCCTGTTTTTCAGTTTGCGTAAAATTACCTGTTTGTGCTGATCGCGTAATTACACGCATCGCGAACCCTTTTCATGACTGTATATTTGTACTGTTATACAAACATTCACTATTCACACTCTTAAAAATGGCCGGTGTTGCTTCCGGCCATTTTTTATTCAATTATGGTTTCCGGAGTTGCCATTTCCTGATCGCTGCCTATCTTTACTCCATGCAATTTCTAAGGCTTCTGTTACTTCCCTTTTCGCTGATCTACGGATTTGTCGTTTCCGTAAGAAACTGGTTGTTCATTACAGGCCTGAAGAAAACCTACCTGATCCCGAATAAATCAGTCACTGTCGGGAACATTACCGTTGGCGGAACCGGGAAATCTCCGATGACGATTTACCTTACGCAACTGCTGGCGGAATTCAATCCGGCGATCTTAAGCCGCGGCTACGGACGTTCAACCAAAGGACCAAGGCTGGCAAACGGCATGGATTCAGCTTCCACGATCGGCGACGAGCCTTTCATGTATTACCAGCGATTCGGCGCAACCGTACCGATCGTAGTGGCAGAAGAGCGCAAGGCCGGAGTCGAATTACTGAACGAGCGCTTCCGGAACCCGACCATCATTCTCGACGATGCTTTCCAGCACAGGCAGGTAAGAGCCAGGTTCCAAATGGTCCTGATGACCTATGACCGTCCGATTTTCCGGGATTTCCCTTTCCCGGCGGGCAACCTGCGCGAGAACAGAAGCGGGATCAAACGCGCTAACGCAGTTGTTATTACCAAATGCCCGGACGGAATTACTGAAAAAGAAAAGGAAGCATTCCTGCAGAAGCTGCGGTTTCCTTCCGATAATGTGTTCTTTTCCCATATCGTCTACGGCGAATTCATACCCCTCGGGAACGCTCACTGGAAACCGGTCGAAAAGCTGCTCCTGGTAACCGGGATCGCCAATCCGAAACCGCTGAAAAAACACCTTGAAAAGCATTACACCGTTGAATTGGTTCAATTTCCTGATCATCATGCCTACACGGAGAAAGACATACAGGCTATTCACCAAAAATTTGATACTTTTGCAACCCGTCCATGTGCCATTGTTACAACGGAAAAAGACGCGGTTCGCCTGCTCGCATTCAGTGAGCACCCTTTGATGGTTAAGGCTCCGTGGTTTTACCAGGCTATGCAATTGCAGATCGACCGCGAACAAGAATTTAATGATTTATTACTGAACTATGTTACTGGAACAAATGAAAGAAGCAGCTGAGTATATCAGCAACCACACAACAGTTAAACCGACTGTAGGGATCATTCTCGGAACAGGATTGGGCGGATTGGTTAAGGAGATCGAGATCATCGATGAAATTCCTTACGAGCAAATTCCTCATTTCCCGGTTTCTACCGTTGAAAGCCATTCGGGAAAACTGATCTTCGGAAATCTTGGAGGAAAACAAGTGGTTGCCATGCAGGGCCGTTTCCATTTCTATGAAGGCTACAACATGCAGCAGGTAACATTTCCTGTTCGCGTAATGAAGCTACTGGGAATTGAAAAGTTATTTGTTTCCAATGCGTCTGGTGGTGTGAACCCTGATTTCATTATCGGTGAGATCATGATCCTGAACGATCACATCAACCTCTTCCCTGCTCATCCGCTGATCGGAAAGAACATCGACGAGCTCGGGCCGCGCTTCCCCGATATGAGCGAGCCTTACGATCATGCCATGATCGATCTTGCAACATCCATTGCGAAAGAAAACGATATCCGTATCGCAGTAGGAACATATGCAGCTCTTACAGGTCCGACACTCGAAACTCCGGCAGAATACGGTTATGTTCGCGCTATCGGTGCTGATGCAGTTGGTATGTCGACCATTCCTGAAGTGATCGTTGCCCGCCACATGGAAATCCCGTGCTTCGCTATTTCGATCATTACAGACTTAGGCGTTCCCGGAAAGATCCAGAAAGTGAGCCTCCAGGACGTAATCGAAGTTGCCAGCCGCCAGGAACCGAAAATGACACTGATCATGCGCGAACTGATCTCCAGAATCTAACAGATGGACAAAACACTTTTTGATAAATACGAAGCCGTTATCGGTCTTGAGGTTCACGCCCAGCTGCTGACGCTCTCCAAAGCATACTCTTCCGATATCAATGAATACGGAGCCGCTCCGAACACTAACGTGAGCGTCATTACACTCGGACATCCCGGAACGTTGCCGGTGATGAATAAAAAGACGATCGAATTTGCCGTAAAGCTCGGTATCGCCTGCGGATCCCGCATCGAGGAGCACCAGCATTTCGCCCGTAAGAATTACTTCTATCCCGATCTTCCGAAAGGCTACCAGATCACCCAGGATACAACACCGATCTGCATTGGCGGCCACCTGTTCGTAAAAGACGGGAACGGCGCTGAAAAATCTATCGGGATCACACGTATCCACATGGAAGAAGATGCAGGAAAATCCATTCACGACGTAGATGTTTACGATACACTCGTAGACCTTAACCGTGCGGGAACACCTCTTCTTGAAATCGTATCCGAGCCCGACCTGAGATCCAGCACGGAGGCTTACAATTACCTGACGGAAGTTCGCCGACTGGTGCGTTACCTGGACATCTGCGACGGAAACATGGAAGAAGGATCCATGCGATGCGATGCCAACATTTCCGTACGACTGAAAGGCGCCCCGGAATTCGGTACAAAGGTCGAAGTAAAGAACATGAATTCCATCCGCAACGTGCAGCGCGCCATCGATCTCGAGATCGAACGCCAGATCGGTATGCTGGAAAACGGAGAAACCATTTACCAGGAAACGAGAAGCTTCAATGCTTTGAAAGACGAAACCGTTTTCATGCGTTCCAAGGAAGCGGCCAACGATTACCGCTATTTCCCGGAGCCGGACCTGCAGCCTATCGTTGTAGATGAAGTGTATATCTCGCAGGTGAAAGCCAAAATGCCGGCACTTCCGCGGGAGCTGTATGCCAAATACACCAAAGAGCTCAGTCTTTCCGATTATGACGCCGGAATTCTCACCGATTCCAAATCCATTGCCCTGTTTTTCGAAGACGTGATCAAATCGACAACGAATTACAAGCAAGCTGCCAACTGGGTCATGGGAGATGTGAAATCATACCTGAACCAGAACGGACTGGAGATCGAACAATTTCCACTGACAGCAGAAAAACTGGGATCGCTGATCTCGTTCATCGACAGCGGCAAAGTTTCCCATTCGGCGGCTTCACAGAAGATCTTTCCAGCTTTGCTCGAAGCTCCGGATTCAGATGTGGCAGCGCTTGCCGAATCCATGAACCTCATCCAGGAATCGGGAGAAGATAGCCTGAAAGGATTTATTTTACAGGTCTTTGAGCAACATCCGGCAGAAGTTGCACGTTTTAAAGGTGGCGAAGGTCAGCTTACCGGCTTCTTCATGGGACAGATCATGAAAGTTTCCGGTGGAAAAGCAGATCCGAAAGCGGTGAACCAATTATTAAGAAAACTCATTCAAGAAGTATAATATGCGTTATTTAGCTGTGTTATTGCTGCTGCCGGTACTGATGGCCTGCGGAGACGACTCCGGAAAAGGAAACGGACTGGAGAAAAACTTCCACATAGAAGGACAGATCAAAGGTGCCAAACTAAAGCAGGTGAAAATCGTTGGCTCCAGTGACCAGGGACCTATCAATGTAGCAGAAACGACAACTGATACGGATGGAAATTATTCCATCGACGGGAATATCCCGGGAATCGGAATTTATACCATGTCTGTTGGAACCGACGATAACGCAATCCTGATACCACTCGACAAGAACGACGACGTCAGGATCAACGGAAGCGCAAGTGATTTTGCCGTTTCGCCGAAGATCTCAGGGACCAAATGGGCGAAGCCGCTGGTAGCTTACATGAAGCTGTTTAATGACTTTGCTTCCGCGCAAATGACGGAGATGCCGAAGATCAAGGACCAGAGTGAACAGATCAGGAAATTCGTCGAGCTTAGAAAGCCCATCGATGCATTTGTGAGAAGAGAAGTGATGCGCGATCCGGCCAATCCGGCCAACCTGATCTTTACAAGCCTGATGTTCCCCACACAGGAGCTGGGTTATAAGAACTGGGATCCGCAGAACCTGGAATTGCTGAAACAGGTAGAGAAAGCCTTCATCGCTAAACATTCCGATTCTCCTTACAGCAAGTTATTATCCGACCAGATCATTCAGATCGAAGCCGGCTACAATGGTTTTCTTCAGTATGAATCAGGCAACATGGCTGCTCCCGAGATAGCGATGAAAAATCCGGACGGAAAAGAAATGCGCCTGTCGGACCTGAAAGGGAAAGTAGTTCTGATCGATTTCTGGGCTTCGTGGTGCGGACCTTGCAGGCAGGAAAATCCGAATGTGGTACGCATGTATACTAAGCTGAAATCAAAAGGATTTGAAGTATTCTCAGTGTCGCTCGACGAAGATCCGAATGCCTGGAAGAACGCCATTAAAAAAGACGGATTAATCTGGCCGAATCACGTGAGCGACCAGATGGGCTGGAAATCGTCTATCGTACAGACTTACGGATTCCAGGCTATTCCTTACACCGTATTAGTGAACCGCAAAGGCAATATCGTTGGTGTTGGGCTGCGCGGAATAGAACTGGAACAAAAATTGGAAGAGCTGCTCGCAAATTAAAACGCAACTGCTCTAAGCTTCGGTAAAACACAAGATTATGAAACGAATACTCGCATTAAGCACCCTTTTTCTTTCCCTGAATCTACTGGCTCAGAAGCCTATTAACGTGGAGATCAAAGGAAACGTTTTCCACACGATAGCCGACTCGGTGAAACTATCGCAATTCTACGGAACGCATTACGTGGATTACAAAGCCGCGAAGCTGGATAAGAAGGGGAACTTTACGATGAAAGCAACACTTCCTGCGAAGGATTATTACGTGCTTCGCATCGGGAACCAGCATGTGAACATCATTCTGCGCGATTCCTCGAAGCTGGGGATTTATTCGGATGCGAACAACGTTTCGGCTTACACGAATATTACCGGTTCAGAAGAATCCGTTGCGATGAACGAGTTCATCCAGCAAATGCAGGTATACAATCAGAAGAAAGATTCGGCAACGCTCTACCTTCAGCAATTCCCTGACCAGGCCGAAGCCATCAATCAATCTTTCCAGAACGAATACTTCCAGTTCAACGCCTATAAACAGCAGTTCATTGCCAAGAACCCGAATTCACCGGCATTGCTTCCCGTTCTGAACACCATCGATACGGAAAAAGAGTTCAGTGTTTACGAATCAATCGTCAACCAATTGAATACCGGATTCAGTGGTTCTCCGAACATCGAGGCAACCAAACAGCAGTTCGCCCAGCTCAAGCAGAAAAAAGAAGCCAGTGAGTTTTTGGGATCGGGAAAACCGGCTCCGGATTTCACCCAGAACGACGTAAACGGAAAACCGCTTTCACTTTCAGACCTCAAAGGAAAAGTCGTACTGATCGACTTCTGGGCTTCGTGGTGCGGACCTTGTCGTAAGGAAAACCCCAATGTAGTTGCACTTTACAACAAGTACAAAGACGCCGGCTTTACGGTTATGAGCGTTTCCCTGGACGACAATAAAGCAAGCTGGCTGGCAGCTATCGAAAAAGACAAGCTGGTTTGGCCTAACCACGTTTCCGATCTCAAAAAATGGTCGAATGCCGCTGCAAGAATCTACCAGGTTTCCGGCATTCCTTTTACGGTACTGGTCGACAAAGAAGGCAATATTATTGACACCAAGCTTCGCGGAGTTGAGCTCGAGCGTGCATTAGCTACCATCTTCGGATTCTGATATGCAGCTTCCGGCAGGAAAAAAGATTTACTTCGCATCCGACTTCCATTTGGGCGTTCCGAATGCGGCAACGAGTCTTGAACGTGAAAAACGGGTTGTAAGATGGCTGGATTCCATTGAGCACGATGCGCAGGAAATTTTCCTCGTAGGCGACCTGTTCGATTTCTGGTTCGAATACAAACATGCAATCCCAAAAGGTTTTGCGCGATTACAGGGTAAAATAGCCCAGCTCACCGATAAGGGAATTCCCGTTCACTTTTTTACCGGCAACCACGATATGTGGATGTACGACTATTTTCCAAAAGAGCTCGGAGTTACGATCAGTTATGAGCCGGTAGAGCGCGAATGGAACGGAAAGCTTTTCTACATCGGTCACGGCGACGGTTTAGGCCCCGGCGACAAGTGGTACAAATTCATGAAGCGCTGCTTTGGCGCCAAATGGACACAATGGTGCTTTGCGCGCCTTCACCCCAATTTCGGAATAGGAATGGCGAATTACTGGTCGCGGAAAAGCCGTGCGGCAACGGGAGACTCAGACAGCAAATTCCTCGGGGAAGAAAACGAATGGCTGTTCGTTTACAGCAAAGAACAGCTGGCTTTGAAGCACCGTGATTACTTCATCTTCGGACACCGGCATTTGCCCATGGACCTGAAGCTGAGCGATAATTCCCGTTACATCAACCTCGGGGAATGGCTGAATTACAATACGTATGCGGTTTTCGACGGAAGCGATGTGACGCTGACGAAGTTCGATGAGTAACTAAACCACACAGGCATATCTGCCAGGCGTCGGACACGGTAGAAATTTGCTTCATCCTGTCAGGAGATCATCTTCACGAAGTCGTCTTCCGAAATGATCGCTATTCCGAGCGAGCTTGCTTTTTCCAGCTTGGCCGGCCCCATGTTATCGCCAGCCAGCACGTAAGATGTCTTTGCCGAGATCGATCCGACGTTCTTTCCTCCGTTCCGTTCTATTAGGTCTTTGATCTCGTCGCGGCTGAACTGGCTGAAAACGCCTGAAACTACAAACGATTTTCCTTCCAGCGAATTGGAATCACGAACGGCTTCTTCCATTTCGAACTGCAATCCGGCGGCTTTTAAACGATTCACCGTGGCTATTGCGCGTTCGTCTATAAAGTACTGCTGAACGGCAATTGCGATCCGCTCACCGATCTCGTCAACGGCGATCAGTTCCTCGTAAGTTGCTTTGGAGATCGCATCGATGTTCCTGAACGCGGCTGCCAACTTCTTAGCGACAGTTTCCCCGACAAAGCGGATCCCAAGCGCAAACAAAACGCGCTCAAAAGGAATGGATTTCGACTCCCGGATTCCCTGGAGCAGGTTGTTCGCAGATTTATCGGCCATTCTGTCGAGACTCACCACCTGGTCGAAAGTCAGGTCGTAAAGATCGGCAACGGTTGTGAGCAATCCCTGTTTGTAGAGCGCATCGACCGTTTCTGAGCCCAGTCCGTCGATGTTCATGGCTTTCCGGCTGATAAAATGTTCGATCCGTCCTTTTACCTGCGGCGGACAAGCCTGGTCGTTCATGCAGTAATGCTGTGCTTCGCCTTCGCGCCTGACGAGTTCAGACTGGCATTCCGGGCAATGCTGGATGTAATGGATACTGAGAGCATCTGACTCCCGTTTTTCCATATTAACACCAACGATTTTCGGAATGATCTCCCCTCCTTTCTCCACATAAACGGCATCACCGAGGTGAAGGTCTAGTTTTTCGATCTGGTCGGCATTGTGAAGAGAAGCGCGTTTGACCACCGTTCCGCCCAGTAAAACCGGTTCCAGGTTGGCTACCGGCGTTATTGCTCCTGTTCGTCCGACCTGGTAAGTCACGGCATTCAGCAACGTTTCCACGCGCTCTGCTTTGAATTTATAAGCGATTGCCCAACGCGGAGACTTAGCCGTGAAGCCCAGTTCCTGCTGCTGATCGTAGCTGTTTACTTTTATAACGATGCCATCGATCTCGAAAGGCAGGTTGTAGCGCTCTTTGTCCCAGTAGTGAATGAAATTCATAATTCCTTCTATACTGTCGGTTTTCACGATGTATTTCTGTGCTTCGGAAGGCGTTTTGAATCCCCATTCTTTCACCGAAGTAACGCTTTCCCAGTGCGATCCGAAAGGAAGATCGTCACCGTAAACTCCATACAGGATGCAATCGAGACCGCGATCTGCCACCACTTTCGAGTCCTGCGATTTCAACGTTCCGGAAGCCGAATTCCTCGGATTGGCAAAAACAGGCTCACCGATCTCTTCGCGCATTTTGTTCATGGCATCGAACTTAGCTCTCGGAAAAAAGATCTCACCGCGGATCTCGAAATCGTCCAAAAAGCTCCCTTTCAGCTTTAATGGAATACTCCTGATCGTTTTTACATTGGCCGACACATCTTCTCCCCTTGTTCCGTCTCCACGCGTTACGGCACGATCAAACTGCCCGTCGCGGTACCGGATCCCGATCGCCACTCCGTCGTATTTCAGCTCGCAGACGAATTCTATCGGATCTTCCACGGCTTTTTTCAATCGCTGCTCCCACTCAATGATCTCCTCTTCGGAATAAGAGTTCGACAACGACAACATCGGAAAACGGTGAACGACCGTCTCAAATTTCTTAGTGATATCGCCGCCCACACGTTTTGTAGGGCTCAAAGGAGAAGCCAGATCCGGGAACTGTGTTTCGAGATCCTGCAGCTCACGAAGCAGCGTATCAAACTCCAGATCGGAGATCACCGGCTCGCTTTCTACATAATACAAATGATTGTGCTTATTGAGCTCGGTACTGAGAAAATCGATGCGTTCTTTGGCTTCCTGCGGATTCATGTCGAAGTTTTGACAAATATAGACGGCAATTCACAATTAGCAATGGACAATTCGCAATTAGACAACCACAATGACACAAGTGACAAGAGGATTAGATGAATGTGTAAATTACTTCCTTGTGCTCTCCGTGGCCTTGTGGTTAAATTACACCGGATTTCCGGATCGCTTTCAGCATACGCGGCTTATCCTGGAGATCTTTCCTGATCTCTACAGCTTCGAAAGCCTGCGTTGCTTCGACCATTGCTTTGGTTTGTTCTGCGAAGTTTTCGTGCAGCTCGAAGAAGAGCATTCCGCCCTGGTTCAATTGTTCGATGGCTTTCAGCGTAATCGCTTCGTAGAAAAGCAGCGCCTCATTGTCGGGAACGAACAGTGCCATGTGCGGCTCAAATCCCTTTACGTTTGTTCGCATTTCTGCCAGCTCTTTTGCAGGAATGTAGGGCGGATTCGAAACGATGATATCTGTCCTGCTATCATTGGGATCGGCTGCCAGTGCATCTTTCAGCTGAAAGCTCACCTCCAGTCCGAGGTTTTTCGCATTGAGCTTTGCTAGTTCCAGCGCTTCATCCGAAAGATCGAAACCGGAAACAGCGGCCTGTTTTAAATGATAGCTCAACGCAAGTGCAATACACCCGGAACCGGTACACCAATCGGTTATTGATCCATCGAACGCTTTTGGCAGCGATTCTAGTACCCAGTGAACCAGCTCTTCGGTTTCCGGTCTTGGAATGAGCACGGCGGGAGAAACGGTGATCTTCAGCTCGTCAAAATAGGTAAAGCCGGTAATGTACTGAAGCGGCTCTCCCGTTAAAAGCCGGTCGCGGACTTCTGCAAGCTTTGAAACAATGCCTTCCGGTTGCGACTTTTCTTTTTGAATCAGCTGTTCACCGGTCGAAAGCCCGAACAGGTCTTCGACCGCAAAACGGAAGAGGTTATTGATCTCCCTTTCCGGGTACAGCACATTTAAAGTTTGCTGCCACTGCTGTTCTATGTCTGAAAAGGAATTCACGCTGCGAAGTTAGCAGTTTATTCATCCGGTGGCTGGTAAGCAGGCACAATTCTATGGCAGCCCGATCAGATCTCCGTATCCACTACAAGATCCATTACTTTCGAGTGGTCGGCATTTTCCCAGCGGATACGAATGAATTTCATTCCATCAACTGCGAACGGCACTTCGAAATTCAGATTCACCGAGTTTTTAGATGCCGGGAGAACAGTTGTCCTGTAAACTGTATTCTTGAGCAAATGAGATTCCATTCCGGAAGTGTAACAGCTGACTTCCAGCTTGCCTTTCTTCCATTCTTTTTCGGTAAGCCCCACCAGCGAATCGATCCGGATGGCCTCGTACGGCGTGTTAAATCCAACGGCTTCTACTATTCCTGTGCCCACCCTTGAAAGCTCTATTCCCGAAGCCATTCCATCGTAGCCGAGATCTCCGCCAACACCAAAGGTTGAATTGGTTGTTTCGAGCGGTAATTTGCTGTCTGCGATTACAACTGTCATCCCGGTGATCAGCTCGTTGTCGCTGTTCGTATCGAAGAACCTGGCGTAAATAATAATCGTGTCCCCCGGTTTGGAATACTCGTTAAATCCCAGCGAGAGCTTCAGCTTTTTAAGCGTGAATTCCTCATAGCCGGTAAAATCGTCTCCTCCGAGCATGTTCTCGATATATCCGAGCGTATCGCCTTTGAGGTTTAGCATCGCCACTTCTATTCCGGGCATGTAAATGCCGTCGACCGTCGCAAATCCTTCGGGATTCACCAGCCGAATCTCAAAATCGGTGTCGACGGGAAGCCGGTTACTCGTCCAGGTGTTCTCAGCGAGGTCGACTTCTATGCTTTCTGCCCGGAGGCCTTTGTATTCGTAAGTAAGACCGGTAAAAGGGAGAATGCCTTTCTGAGCAAAAACGCTGACGGAAATAAGAAGGATTAAAACGGTACAAACGGATCTCATGGTAACTGATTTTATAAACCAAAGTTACGACGAAAGTAAAGGTTGGCTATACGGCATGTGCAGTATTCTACCAGGATAAATTTGCTGTTAATACGCTGCGTAAAGTTTCCCACTAATACACGAATTGCTTCCCGTGTGGAATAACTTAACTATTACCGAATGTGATCCGCCAGCGGAAAATTAACAGGAAACAGCAATTCGACGAGGAAAATTAACCTCCCTTATTTCTTAAGCTTATCCAGCTCAACGTGAAGACTCAGGCCACGGCAGTTTTCACCCATGGCAACGATTTTTCCTTCCCCATCTACCAGGAATGCGCTTGGAATGAACTGAACGGAATAAGCTCTTCCGGCTTCGTTCGCTTTGTCCCACCCGTGATTTTTCCAGGTCAGCTTGTCATCGGAAATGGCTTTTTTCCAGGCCGTTTCGTCTTTATCGAGTGAAATACTGAAGATCTCGAATCCTTTGGCGTTCTTAAACTTCGTCTTTTTATACTTCGCGTAAACTTCGACCACGTTCGGGTTTTCTTTACGGCAAGGTCCGCACCACGAAGCCCAGAAGTCGATCAGCACCATTTTTCCTTTCAGATCGGAAAGCTTTACGGTTTTTCCGTCCGTTCCGGTGAGACTGATCTCAGGAGCCTGCGCACCGACAGAAGGCCCCATAGCTGTTACGGGAGCGGAAGAACTGAAAGAGGTGCACCACAAAAGCAGTAATCCTGCTCCAAGTCCGCCAAAAGCCCATTTGATCATAATTCCGGTATTAATTGATGCGACGAATATCTGCCCCGAGGTTGTTCAGACGGATATCAATATCCTGGTAACCGCGGTCGATCTGCTCGATGTTGTGAATGACACTTTTTCCTTCTGCCGAAAGGGCTGCGATCAACAGGGAAACTCCTGCACGGATATCCGGCGAGGTCATGGAAATTCCGCGAAGCTTGTGCTCACGGTTCATCCCGATCACGGTAGCTCTGTGCGGATCACACAAAATGATCTGTGCTCCCATGTCCATCAGCTTATCGGTAAAGAACAAGCGTGATTCGAACATTTTCTGATGAATGAGCACGGCACCTTTTGCCTGCGTGGCCACTACCAGAATAATGGAAAGCAGGTCAGGCGTAAATCCAGGCCATGGTGCATCGTAGATCGTGAGAATGGAACCGTCGATGAAGGTATCGATCTCGTAATTTTCCTGTGCAGGCACGAAAATGTCATCTCCCCGGCGTTCGAGCTTAATGCCCAGTCGTCTGAAAACATTCGGGATAATTCCAAGATCGTCGTAGCTCACGTCTTTGATGGTGATCTCAGACTGCGTCATGGCGGCAAGGCCGATAAAGCTTCCGATCTCGATCATATCCGGAAGAACGCGGTGGAAACATCCTCCTAATTCTTTCACTCCGTCGATGATGAGCATATTGGAGCCAATTCCGGAAATCTTTGCTCCCATGGAATTGAGCATTTTGCACAGCTGCTGCAGATAGGGCTCGCAGGCTGCGTTATAGAAAGTCGTTCTTCCTTCCGCCATAACAGCGGCCATGACGATATTGGCCGTTCCGGTTACAGAAGCCTCGTCAAGGTGAATGTAGGTTCCAACCAGCTTTTTAGCCTCGATCGAATAGAAATGCTCTCCTGCATCGTAATTGAATTTAGCTCCGAGCAGCGCAAATCCTTCGAAATGCGTATCGAGCCGGCGGCGGCCGATCTTATCTCCACCCGGTTTCGGGATGAATCCTTTTCCGTAGCGTGCCAGCAGCGGACCAACGATCATGATAGAGCCGCGCAATGCGCCTGCACGCTGTTTGAAATCTTCTGTTTCCAGGTAGGCCAGGTCAATTTCCTTTGCCTGGAAAATAAACGTTCCACGCTCCACTTTTTCCGTTTTCACACCCATCATCTGCAAGAGATTGATGAGCTTATTGACATCCACGATGTCGGGAATATTGGAAATGGTTACTTTTTCAGGTGTAAGCAAAACGGCGCATAAGATCTGCAGCGCTTCATTTTTTGCACCCTGCGGGGTCAATTCTCCTTTTAACTTCTTACCTCCGTAAATTTCAAACGATGCCATTCTTAATTCTTTTTAGAGAATTTCTTTTTATTGTTCTTGTTCTTATTGTTGTTGTTGTTTTTCTGCTGCGGACGCTTATTTGCCTGGATTCCGAGCGTTTTCAGCAATAAGTTGGTGCTTACCAGCTCATCCGGATTTTCAAGGATCAGGTCTCCCTGCGACAATTCCTTCAGCTGATTGGCGATCACGTTATTTTCAACAGCATCGTTATTGTAAGCGAGGTATTGCTTTTTCATGAAGTTCGCCATTGTCATTTTCAGGTAATCGCGTTCTTCGGGATCAGTAATTTCCTTTGAGCCTTCGAGAATGTTCTGCGTGTATTTTCCGTAATGGCCAAAACGAATGCGGCTTTTCGGATAAACCATCTTATCGGGCTTGCTTTGTAACGTTTCCTCGGCAGGCAGCTCATACGGCGAGTCTACATCCAGCTTAAACTCCGACATCACGAACAGGTGCGTCCATAACTTATGGCGGTAATCGTCCACATCGCGAAGATGCGGGTTTAACTGTCCCATCACTTCTATGATCGCTCTTGCTGCTTTATTGCGCTCTTCTTTCGACTCGATCTCCATTGCGTGGGCGATCATCTCCTGAACATTACGTCCGTATTCGGGAAGTAACAGTTTTGCGCGTTGAGTATTGTATTCCATGAATTGTTTTACGAAAGCTCAAAAATACGTTTTTTAATGTTATGTGCGAGGTACATTGAAACCACAAAGGGCACAAAAGCTTTTATGTGGGATATCCGGATTCTCTTCGCTCATCTACAGGGAAAGATCAGTGGCAAAAACTGAAGAACCCACGCTTATCTGATCCGGCGAAAGGTCATGCTTACTTCTTATGGATCAATCCGCTGAGCATGATGTAATCCAGCAGATTGTTCTCGTCCCAGTCGTCGGTGTATTTTTCGCCGTTGATGAAAAAAGTCGGTGTGGCATTGACCCCACTTCTGATTCCGCCCAGAAATTCGGCTTCTACTTTTTCGGTTAATGCTTCGCTCAGCATATCCCGTTCGAATTGTTCGGTATCCAGCTTCAGCTCGGCCGCATAGCTCATAAGCGCTTCTTTCCCCAGCCTTTTGTGCTTTTCATAGAGCAGATCGTGCATTCCCCAGTATTTTCCCTGGATCGCGGCAGCCTCTGAAGCTGTTGCGGCCATCATTGCATTCGGATGGATCTTGGCAAGCGGAAAATTGCGGAACGAGAACTTCAGCTTATCTCCGAGTTGTTCCTGTAGTTTTTTGACGATCGGGTAAGCTTTCCAGCAATATGGGCACTGATAATCGCCGTATTCGATCAATTCGATCGCAGCGTTCGGATTTCCCTGGATGTGATCGCTTTCGGAAAGTGGGTAACGTAATGCCATAACGGATCAATTAACCAGTTGTTCGTCTATACTTTCCAGTGCATCGAGAATGCCGTCTGCTCCGGGATTTATGCCTACCGGTGACAAGTGGTTCCAGCGGATAATCCCTCCTTCGTCGATCACGTAAATGGCTCTCCTGGATTCTCCTGCGTTTTCGTCATACGCTTCATAGAGCTTTGAAACGGCTCCTTTGGGCTCGAAATCGGAAAGCAGCGGAAAGTGAAGATTCCTGTCCTGGGCAAAGGATAAATGGCACCAGATGCCATCAACCGAAATACCGATTAGGACAGCGTTGTGTTTCTGAAAATACTTCAGCGTTTCGTTGTAGAGTGCCATCTGGTCTCCACAGACAGGGCTCCAGTCGGCCGGGTAAAATGCGAGGATGATCTTCTTGCCTGCAAATTCCGACAGGCTGAGAGATTGATTCGGAGTTGAAAGCAGGGTGAAATCGGGAGCTTTGGTATCAATTGCCAGCATGAGTTGTTGCGTTTATAGATGAAACAGTATGAATTACGGTTTTAAAGATAAGAAGTAAATTATTACATGCGAGGTAGATTTGAACCACCCCGACGTAAAGTCGCGACAAAGCAAAAGAGGCAAAAGGAGAAAACA
>Ga0247810_10001205_pt1 | contig 17281 bp, 17 predicted proteins | sample UWRJL119311C1_FD_179918 | JGI IMG/M metagenome (GOLD analysis project Ga0247810, IMG submission 179918) | Plant litter microbial communities from Arlington Agricultural Research Station in Wisconsin, United States - UWRJ-L119-311C-1 | ecosystem: Environmental > Terrestrial > Plant litter >...
GACGACCTGCCGGCAAAGCAAGACGAGCGCGGGGTATTACGCGGAAAGGCGGCTGGCGAAGGTCCAGATATTGCTTGGTTTGAAGACCCGGGTGGCAATATACTTTCGATTATCGAGGAGTAGTTACTTAGCTATTCAGAAAAAACCCGATAATCACCAAACTATCCATAACAATCCAGATGCTGTTAGTAATAATCATTGGGGTGATGCGGTGCTTTAGCCCGTAAATCAGGAAGATAGCTGCAAATACTGCAAAGCTCGCCCAAGAATACAGCGAAACTCCTTCAGTAGTACCTTGGAAGATCTGAATAACTTGAGGGATGCTACTTAACGGGTATAAGAAAGAAGCAATAAAGACCACTGCATCAAAGGTGGTTATTTTTTTCTTTGTTTGAATGTGTTTTTGGAAGACGTAATTTTCGCGTGACATTACCATTAACTATATCAGAAATATTAGTTTGTTATGATAGGTATATGGATACAGTACTTCACCGTTGGTTTAAAATTCCCTATGCCCTACATGTTACCGAGTTCTTATCGCCAAAACGGCCGAAGGCTACTTTTATTTTAATTCACGGTATTGGCAACTCTGCTAAGGCATGGGAGGCGCTTATTCCGCTACTGCCAAACAATGTCCGGGTGATTGGTATTGATTTACTGGGCTTCGGGCAATCACCGCACCCTAATTGGGCGCTGTATGATGCAAAAACCCAGGCACGTTCGGTTGGGGCGACATTATTAAAAATGCGCTTACTGCAACCGCCAACTATTGTGGGACACTCGCTTGGAAGTTTGGTAGCAGTTGAAGTTGCCAAGCGCTACCCGTTCATCATAAAGCAGTTAATTTTATGTAGCCCGCCTTTTTATAAACAAACCGAAGAAAAACGCCGTTTGTTGCAGCGCGACGAGATATTAAAAGATTTGTATCGCCGAGCGAAAAAATATCCGCAAACGCTTGAATCGCTGTCGCCATTGATTGTGAAATTAAAGTTAGCCAGTTCGGCGTTTGATGTAAATGCGGGCAACGTGGCGTCGTATGTGGCAGCGCTAGAGGCGAGTATTGTTAACCAAACCTCCATGCAAGATGCCGCGAAGTTGAAACTTCCGATTACTGTTTTATACGGTGCGCTTGACCCGGTGGTGATTGGCTCGAATATTCGTACCCTCGCAAAAGCGAACTCGAATATTGTGGCTAAAAAAATAGCCACCGGCCACGAGATTGTCGGACGGTATGTTAAGATTGTTGCTAAAGAAATGAGCGACCGCGTTAGCAAATAAAAACCCGCCTGTTTGACCAAGCGGGTTTTTGTTGTGTCGTCGAACGACAGCCTATCGACTAGCGACGGTTCTGTGTAGGAACGAAGGTAAGTGCCTTACCGCTTGCGCCACCACGACCAGTACGGCCGATACGGTGAACGTAGTCTTCGTAAGTCGCAGGTTGGTCGTAGTTGATAACGTGTGAAACGTTAGGAATGTCGAGTCCACGAGCGGCAACGTCGGTTGCAACAAGGATACGAGCTTTACCATCTTTGAAAGTCTTCAAAGCGCGTTGGCGCTGTGACTGTGACTTGTTACCGTGAATGGCAACAGATGAGTGACCGCTTCGTTCGAGGTGGTCAGAAAGACGTTGAACGCCAAACTTAGTTTCACCGAATACAAGAACCTTTTCAAATTCTGATTCGCTTAACATGTTAGTAAGGATATCAAGACGAGCTTCTTTTGTATCAGCTTCGATGATGTTCTGGTCAACGTGTTCGCTAGTATCAGCTGTACGTACTTGTACTTCAGCTGGGTTGTTTAGGAAGGTGTTAACAAGATCCTTAATTGTTGGTGTGATTGTCGCACTAAAGAATAGTGTTTGACGGTTGTCAGGAGTTTGGTTAACGATAGTACGGATGTCGTTGATGAAACCCATGTCGAGCATACGGTCAGCTTCGTCAAGAACAAGAGTCGTAACGTTGCTTAGGTTAAGTTCACGACGGTTCATGAGGTCCTTAAGACGACCTGGTGTACCAATGATAACGTGTGCACCACGACGAAGGTCGCGGATTTGACGGTCGATGTTAGTACCACCAACACAAATTGCATCGTAAAGCTGCATACCTTGTGAAAAGGCACGGAACTCTTCTTCAATTTGAACAGCAAGTTCACGAGTTGGAGCCATGATAAGCACTGAAGCGCGTGGGCTGTGAGTTGTAAGTGAGTTAATGATAGGAAGCAAGAAGGCTGCTGTTTTACCAGTACCTGTATTTGCTAAACCAATAACGTCGCGGCCTTCAATAATGAGTGGAATCGCTTGGTCTTGGATTGGGCTTGGTGCGGTGTAGCCACGTTTTGCAACGTTAGCGTGCAAAGCAGCGTTAAAAGGAAAGTCTGCAAAGTTGTTTTTGTGCTCGTAAGGAATTTCATCCGCTACGGCTACAGCTTTGTTAATAAACTTGCTTGGGTGGATGTAAGCACCACGACGGTTTCCGCCACCGCCGCCTGATGGACGTCGGTTGCCACCTGAAGATTGTCCGCCGAATGAACGGTGACCTGGACGAGCTCCACGAGGTTGGGTTGATGAGTTGTTGCTAGGGCGATATGCCATAAATAGTAATCCCTTTCAGGGGTTATGTAATTGGTATGTTGTCGCTGCAGACGAACAGCGGTAACCATGCCATCTATTTGTTTGCCAGTTGGGCCCGCGACTGAGCGGCTTGAGACAATAGTTGAGGTATCCATTCGGATGCAATGTAGTAACTATAGCACAAGTTGGATGATTTTACTAGACCCAATCGATTTATTCCACAGTTGACTTTATTCCACATTTTTTACGTAACGGGGTAGCTGGATAGAAAAATGAGCCCCAGTGATAGGGGATATAAATGTAATCTTGCCGTGGAGCTGGTGCTCGATGATGTGCCGTGTAATATATAGGCCTATCCCCAGGCCGGATGGTTTGGTACTTTGACGCGGGCTAAAGAGTGAGGCTTGTTGGGGTTCTGCTATCCCTATTCCGTTATCAATTACATCAATCCTTAGGGTGTTGTGCTCTTGCTGTATTTTGATAATAACCTTTGGATTTGAAACTGATATGCAGGCATCGAGTGCGTTATTGAGTAGGATAGTGAGAACATGAGACACGTTGAGCGAATCACCTATGATTTGAAATGACTTTCGTTGCGGTAGGTGTTTTTGGAACTCAACTCCTCTTAGTTTAAATTTTGGCTGTATTTCCCGGAGAACCTGTTCGATTATAGGTATGGCGTTAAAAATCTCAACATTTCTATTGTTGTGTAGTTGCCTCCTGGCCTGGCGTACCAGGTCGTTAATATGTTCAATTCCGCCTTTTGTGTTAATAATTGCGGTCGATCGTTGATGCTGTTGACCGATGTCGTCGATGTCTAGAGTGAGGACGCTTAAAAGGTTTGACAGTTCATGTAGCGTAGCGGTAGTTGACTGCCCGATTGCTGCGAACTTATATAAACTCACCATCTCCTGTAGTTGGGTTTCGCGAAGGCGCACTGATTGTTCTTCGAGTTTCTGTATTAAGTTTTCTTTTTCAGTGCGCACTTTGCTTTCTGCTATCTTTGCGCGTTTGAGAGAATGCTCCGTTTGTTTGCTCGAGAGCCAAGAGATGAGTGCGAATATACCAAGAATAGTCGTATATACGAGAACGTCAAAATAATGGGAAGGTTTAGCAAGCGCTTCGTTATTAGGATCTATATAGCCAGAGCTGTGAACATGCTGAACTGTAAATAATATGGCAATTACGGACAATATCACCCAGGGAATATGCTTCGGGCCAAGCATAACGCCAGATAAGAAAACGACGAAACCGGCAGTCAGTATGCCGACGGGCGTATTTAAGCCCCAAGTAAGTAAGGTCGCTGTTGCCAGAAATGCATACAGCGCCATGACCATCCAGCCGGAAAGCACGTAGTGTTGTTGTCTGACGCTAAACTCGGCTATTAACAAGAAAAGCATGACAAATAGGCCGCATAGGACGCGTATACCTAGGATATTACCCGAAAAATAACCGTGAATAATAATCAGAGAGGTGAGCACCGCCGCAACGATGACGCTTCCCCTTAAGACTATTACTGTCATCCTTTTTGTACCGTACGTTGCAGTCATTTTAGTTTCGGTGTATTCCCTCGGCTAGCTCTACTGAATAGCCGACGCCGTACGTGGTTTTGATGATAGGGAATGCGAAAGGGCGATCGATTTTATCGCGGAGTTGTTTGATGTGAACGTCAACCGAACCTGTCCACGCTGTGCTTGTTGAAATCCAGGCATGATTAATAATCATCTGTCGAGATAGTACCCGGCCTTGGTTTTTTATAAGATATTCAAGAATATCAAATTCTTTGCGTCGAAGTTTTACGTCTATGCCATTTCTTACGACCGTACGCTTCGCAGGATTTAATATAAGGTCCCGGACGGTTAACTCGTCGCTGGGCGGTGAGCGATTGCGTCGCCGTTCGAGTGCATTTATTCGCGCTTTAAGCTCGCCCGAGTCGAAAGGTTTAGTCATGTAGTCGTCTGCGCCTTTATTCAATAAGGCTACCCGGTTTGGAATATCATCAATACCCGTTAAGACTAAAATAGGAGCAGTTACGCCTAGCGCCCGAAGCTTTTGACAAACTTCAATACCAGGCATGTCGGGGAGGCCGAGGTCCAGCAATATGATGTCACTGGTGTGCGTTGCGGCGATTCCAATCGCTTCGTCACCAGACTGCGCAACCTCGACTAAATAATGTTTCGATAGATGACTTTTGATTCTCTCGGCAAGTCGAGGATTGTCTTCAATAACAAGTACTTTCATGACGTATTACGTATCCGCTTATGTTTATATTACCCACTTTACGCCATGATTGTTAAATAATTGTTAACTTTTTTGATATTTCCCTGAGTTTTTTCTAAGTCCTATCATTTTCCCTGAACACAGGTCTATAATATATACATATGTCAGCCGATTTCCTCATTCGTCTCATTGCCGATTACTCAGTTATTGCAGTTGTTCTTATTGGGGCGTGGGCTATCTTGTTTAAAGTTCCTAAAGGCCAGCGCTTTAAAGCCTACTCGCGCATTCTTATGGCCGGGCTTACTGCGTACTTGTTAGCCAAGTTTCTTGCTACTATTTATCAACCGTCAACACTGCGACCTTTCGAGTTGCTTGGTGTAAACCCGGGTGCTTCATACCTAAATAACCCAGGTTTTCCATCCGACCACGCCCTGTTTGTAACTGCCATCGCTGCCGCCGTTTGGTTCGAGACTCGTATGAAGAAATTATCTATCTTTTTGGCTGCCTTAGTCGTGTTGGTTTGTGTCGGCCGAGTGGTCGCATTGGTCCACACACCATTCGACGTAATAGCAGGGGTGGGAATTGCACTGGTAGGTGCATTATGGTACAGTAACCAACCAAGAACGATCAACGAGAATAGGGAGATACACGGACATGGCAAAAGTCATTACAGACGAACGAACAGTAGTCGTAAAACCGTGGTGGGCGAGAGTTAGAATAGTCTTTATCGGGGCAGCCCTCGGGTTGATCTGGTGGATATTAACAACGTTAATCCGCATCTATATAGTTGAACCGATTGCATGTCGCGATTTAGCGAATGCGGCAACTTGCGTCGACTCATTCGGCGTTGCGGGTAATATCGTTACGGTACTCGTGGCGATCATTGGTGTGTTTGCACTCATTCGCACCCTGCAACCGCGCCCAATTATTATTGCTGTCGCCGCTGCGGCAGTGTTATGGGGCCTTGGTCACTACATTGCTGGCTTGGCATGGTATGAAGCTATTCTTTGGTCAGTAGCGCTCTACGCGGCAACCTACGTACTGTTTGGTTTAGTTGCGCGTATTGTTTGGTTCCCGGCGGCAGTCATTACAACGCTCGTTACTATAGCCGTCATCCGCGTTCTTCTCGTTTTATAGTTAACTCGGGTGATATACTATGACCATGGATATGCTTGTGGTTATAATTCTTGTTATTGTTGTCGTCGGTTTGGCGATTGGTCTGTTCGTTATTGCTCAGCGTCTGCGCGATTTGAAATCGGGTAGTAGTGTTGAAATGATTAAGGCTGACGTTACGGAACTGAACCGGACGATTACAAACCTTCAAACGGTATTGGGCGACAAACTCGAACGTAACGCTACGAATATGCAAACCTCTATGCAGCAGCAACTGGGCCAGAGCATGAAGCTGGTCAACGATGTCTCGCAACGCCTTACGAAGCTTGATGAAACCAATAGGCGGGTGGTTGATGTTGCCGATGAATTGAAGACATTGCAAAACGTTTTGCAGAACCCAAAGCAACGTGGCGTGTTTGGTGAATATTACCTTGAATCGGTTTTGGCGAATATTTTGCCAACCAAGAACTTTAAAATGCAGTATGCCTTTAATGATGGCCAGATCGCTGACGCGGTGGTGTTTTTGGATAAGGGGCAAATTCTGGCGATTGATAGCAAGTTTAGTTTAGAAAATTACAACCGCATGGTGTCATCGAAAACCAAGCCTGAACGCGAAGAGTGGTTGAAGAAGGTCCGTAACGACCTAAAGGGCCGTATTGATGAAACCGCTAAATATATTCGGCCAGCTGAAAAGACGATGGATTTTGCTTTTATGTTTATCCCAAGTGAATCGCTGTATTACGATTTATTAATTGGTGATGTTGGTACAGGCTCGAGCGCTCGCGACCTGATTGAATACGGCTTCCGTGAAAAGAAAGTCATTATTGTGAGCCCAACCAGCTTCATGGCCTACCTTCAGACCGTCCTACAGGGCCTACGCAGTCTTCAAATTGAAGAGCAAGCAAAAGATATTCAAATTCAGGTAGGCAAGCTAGGGCGCCATATATCGACGTTTGATGATTATATGGGCAAGCTGGGGAAGTCGCTTGGTACGACGGTTGGGCATTATAATACTGCACACAAAGAACTTGGCAAGATTGATACGGATGTGACGAAGATTGCCGGCAGCAACAAGAGTGTGGAACCCTTGTTGATTGATAGGCCACGGCAGGACGAAGAGTAGCTTTAGTACTAGTTGAAGAATAGCGTAAATATGCTATAATAGTCCAATCTTTGCACACTGATTGTTTGCAGAGGTTCTTTGACAAGTAGACGAATCACGAGGTGAGTTATGTGCATACTTTTAGAGTGTTCATTATCTCATCTTGTGCTATTCATTATGGATACACAGCCAAATTATTTTTTGGAGGCAAATGTGCCTGTGAGAATTGAAAGGAAATGACCATGTCATCACTTGAAATTATGATCGGCACTGCCTTTGTTGGGGTAGATCCGCAATCAGGGGCTTTGGACAAGGCTAAGCTCGAATCGATTGCTAAAAAGCTGCGTGGCTTCATCATGTCCCAGCCGTCTGGCGACGGCATTAGTGGGATGTGGGTTGAACGCTATCGACTCAGCGTTGATTACGAAAGTGAAATCATCACCCGCGAGCAAGTACATGAAGCTTTTAAAAACGGCCTCGAATGGATTGCCAAGGAAGAAACGGAAGTCTTCCCTCTTTGGGATAGAAGCATTCCCTTGAACGTTAAGTTTGGGGAAGCGAAGCTTCCTGCTCTTACGGAAATCGAATTGTTGCTGGGTACGAATTTGTACGCATACACCGCTTCAAACAAGAAGCGGAAAGCGATCGAGAAGAAATTTGCGAAAGAGATTTTGGTAATTGACGGAGTGGTGCGTCTACGGGTCTCCATCGACCGCATCTTGTTGACGATCCGGGAAGAGGTTAACAGCTCGGAGGTTTTTCAAAATCACATTCAAAGTTTGCTTGAAAAGCATGTCGCCGATGAAAACAGCGAATTCCTGCCTTACGATAAGGGGCATGCATTTCTCACCGAGTGGACAATATAGCTGTGTGAGCTAATCGACCTGCTTCCGCATAACGCACGTTCGTCACGAAGTGACAAGTAGGCGGTGGATCCATTACCCGTCTACTTGTCATCTTCACTCCATAAATGCAGTTTATGCTGATGAGTTCAAAAGAACGAAAGTGTTACAAAATAAAAACCCGCTCTAGCAAGCGGGTTTTTAAATGTTTTTCTAGTGGTTAAACTAGATAACTTCTTTTGTACGAACCAAGTCGTGCACGATGAAGCCAAGAACACCACCAATGACTGGTGCTAATGCATATACAACATAAGCCCATACAGTTGGTTGGTAAGCTTGAAGCGCCAAGGCGACAGCAGGGTTGATGATTGCGCTTGCAGAAACGTATCCAGCAACAGTAACGGTAATCATCAATGCGACGAAGATACCAAGACCAATTGTGAATGCGCCTGTAAGGCGGTCAAGTGTACGAGTTGCGCTTGCAACTGCGAAACCAAGGATTGCAGTACCAAGAAGCTCAGAGAAGAAGACATACCATTCTTTACCAGCGAGGTTAGCAATGTCAGCTGCTGCAAACAAAGTTGGAGCAGTTTGGCCATACAGTTGTTGTTGTTCTGATACTGAAGCAGCACCGCCAATGAAGGCGCTGAATGTTAAGTATGCAACGGCTGCACCGAAGAATTGTACAAGAATGTATCCAACTGCACGGAGCCATCCGATACGACGAGTTGCCCAAGCACCAATAGTGATAGCTGGGTTAACGTGTGCACCAGAAATTGCACCAATCAAGAGAACGATACCAACAAGTGCGAATAGCACGAAGATTGGTTGACCTTGACCGGCGATGATTACTCCTGCGAGCAGGAATGTACCAATGAACTCAGCGGCTAATGCGCGCCAAAGTTTTGCTGAACGAAGTGATGTAACGATGTGTGAACTAAGACCGGTCTGTGATGCTGATGCAGACACAGAGACGGTTTTGACAGTCTTGACAGTCGTCTTTGCTGCTGATGAAGTGCTAGCTTTCACCGGAGCTTTCTTTTTAGTAGAAGCGGCCTTCTTAGTTGCCATATGTATTTCCCTCCTTATGGTAAATATGCCATCAGTATACCATAAACAATTCGAGTCAACACTGATGAAACCCTGATAGGTGATATAGTAGTTATATGGGATTATATGTAAAACAAAGCGACACTCGTTCGCAACTTCAAGAGAAATTAGCGCAAGAGCTACAGGATAAAGCACGCGAAAAAGCTAAACAAGCCGACCTGCCTGACGGCGTAGATGATTCGGCATATATACAAGGCACTCGGCTTACCTCGAGCTTAGGATGGGTTTGGATACTGATTATCGCCGGCATTGTTGTCGCTTCGATATGGTTAGTTGTAGTTTCCGCTAATTAATAGTGTAAATGTCTCGCGTTGACGCTAGCGGTAGCGTATAATAAAAACAATTATGTCTACAATTGATGTCCAGGGAGTTCTTCAAACGTTACTACAGCATGTCGCTGCGAGTGCTACGCCTCGTGAGGTTTTAAAAGCGCCTGAATTTAAACAAATGTACGGTGCCATTGCGACACTTCCACCTGAAGAGCGTGGTGCTTTTGGTCGCCAAGTAAATGAAGTAAAAGTTGCCGTCGAGCAAGCAATTGCCGCTCGCGAAGATGAACTTGAGTCTGCTGATGTTATTGCATTAGACGTTACGGCGCCGTGGTCAGTAAATGGCAAGAAACCTGAACTACTTCCGACCGAACAAGGTACGCAACACCCACTTACAAAAGAACTCGATAACGTTATCGATATTTTTACGCGCATGGGCTTTGAAGCTGTTGAATCTCGACAAATCGATGATGACCACCACATGTTTGGTACTTTGAACTTCCCAGAAGATCACCCAGCCCGCGATGGGTATGACACGTTCCGTACCGAAGAAGGCTTTATCCCTCCTGCGCACACCTCAACAATGCAGCACCGTATTTTAAAAAACGGCAAAGCACAGCTTGAAGCTGGTGGCGAAATTGCTGCTATTAGTTATGGCCGCGTTTTCCGTAACGAAGATGTTGATGCAACTCATGAACACACGTTCTATCAAGTTGAAGGCGTGTACGTGAGTAAAACTGCGACTCTAGGGCAGATGCTTGGTACGCTACGCAGTTTCTTCGAAACATATTACGGCCAAACACTTCGTGTTAAAACCCAACCGGCGTATTTCCCATTCGTCGAACCTGGTCTGGAATTCTTAATTGAAAAACCAGCTGCTATTGGCGGTAGGCCAGGTGAGTGGCTTGAAATGCTTGGTTGTGGAATGATTCACCCGAATGTATTAAAAGAAGCTGGCATCGACCCAACTCAGTACCGTGGCTTCGCCTGGGGTGGTGGTGTTGAGCGACTAGTGATGTTGAAGTACGGCATTGAAGATTTGCGCCACTTCGAATCGGGTAAATTGGCATTTTTAAGGAAGTTTGAATCATGATTATCTCAGTAAATTGGCTCAAGAAATTCACCGACATTGATATGTCTGTTGATGAGTTAGCGACACTTATTGGTGCACGCTTAGTCGAAATTGAAGGCGTTGAAAATATTGGCGCTAAGTATAGCGGAGTTATTGTTGCTAAAGTTGTATCGTGCGCTCCAATCGAAGGCACTGACCACTTAAATGTCACGAAAATTGACGATGGTGGCGTTGTTGAAAATGTTGAACGCGACGAAAACGGCTTGGTGCAAGTTGTCTGTGGTGCGCCAAACGTTCGCCAGGGGATTATGGTCGCTTGGCTTCCTCCGCAAAGTACTGTGCCAGAAACATTTAGTGATGCTGAGCCATTTGTCTTAAGCGTTCGTCCGCTTCGTGGCGTCAACAGCAACGGTATGCTTGCTAGTGCTAAAGAACTTGATTTATTTGATGACCACACCGGTATTTTAGAGATCGATAAAGACTGCGCACCGGGTACTAACTTTGGTGAGCTATATGAGCTTGACGATTACTTGCTTGAAGTTGAAAACAAATCATTAACCCACCGGCCTGATGCTTTTGGTGTTATTGGGTTTGCCCGTGAAGTTGCTGGTATTCAAGGCAAAGCCTTTGTAACACCCGATTGGTTGAATGACATTGTTCCAAACTTCAATTCAAACCAAAGCTTACAAGCGCCTGTAGTTGTTATTGAAGACCCGTCACTTTCTGACCGTTTTACCGCCATCGTTTTAAGTGGTGTTGATGAAAAAGCTCAATCACCAGTGCAACTACAAACCTACTTGGCACGCAGTGGCGTTCGCCCAATTAGTGCATCGGTTGATGTATCGAACTACTTAATGCTTTTAACCGGCCAACCTTCACATACGTATGATTACGATAAATTCAAAGCCCTCGCGGGTGATGACTTTAGTATTCGCGTTCGCGCAGCCCGCGCCGAAGAGAAACTAACTCTCCTTGATGGTAAAGAAATTACGATGGACTCAGCTGATATTGTGATTGCCGCTGGTGATGTTGCCGTTGGCCTGGCTGGCGCAATGGGTGGCGCAAATACTATCGTTGATGAAAACACTAAAAATGTGTTGCTCGAAGTCGCGACATTTGACCTGTACCACCTACGTTCAACACAAATGCGACATGGAATCTTCTCGGAAGCGATTACTCGCTTTACTAAAGGCGTGCCTGCGCCACTGGCTGGTCCTGTCTTAGCTGAAGCGGTTCGCCAACTCAGTCAATATACCGGTGCAACCGTATCAAGTAACTTGGTTGAAGATTATCCTGGCGTACGCCAACAAATTACTGTCAATGTTACTGAACGACACATTAACGAAACACTCGGGACGCACTTTAGCGCTGAGGACATTGCTGAACTATTGCAGAATGTTGGTTTTGGAGTGAGTTTTGACGAACTTAAAGCAACCATAACAGTTCCGTACTGGCGCGAAGATATTCATATCCCTGAAGATATTATTGAAGAAGTTGGCCGCTTGGCTGGGTTCGATACTATTAATGCAACTTTGCCACGACGTGACTTTACGGCCACTCGCCCAAATAGCTTTGATGAACTTCGTACTCAAGTACGCTCGTTATTAGTGCGCGCTGGAGCAAATGAGGTATTAAGTTACAGCTTCATTCATGGTGATATCTTAAAGAAGGCTGGTCAAAACCCAGAAGATGCATATCGCATTACTAATAGCATTAGCCCTGATTTGCAATATTACCGCCAAAGCTTAACTCCAAACTTACTTACATTGGTTCACCCAAACCGAAAAGCTGGCTACGATGAGTTTGCTGTTTTTGAATGTAATAAAGTACACCGCAAATCTGCCGGCTTAACTGAAGAGGGCGTACCGGTTGAATTTGATAGTATTGCACTTGTTATTGCTCGTGCAAAGACAAAAGGTGATGCTTATTATGATGCGAAGAACTACCTCGAATACGTTACGAACGTTCTTGGCCTAAAGCTTCGCTATGAAGCCTTGACCGATGGCGACGCGACAACTTCGCCATTCGAACTTGTTCGGAGCGCGGCCGTGTTTGATGCACACTCTGACATCTATCTTGGTGTTGTTGGTGAGTATAAAAAGTCGGTCCAAAAAGCCTTCAAGCTTCCGGAATATACTGCTGGATTTGAGATTAACCCGCGGGCATTATACGAAGCTGTATCTAAGGTAGGCTATCGTTATCAGGCTTTGAGCCGTTATCCAAGCAGCGAGCGTGATATTACGTTCCAGACATCTGCGAGTGTTTCGTTTAAGACAATTGTCGATGAAGCGACGGCAGCTTTGGCTGAAACCGAATTAACAACTTCTGTTGAACCGCTCGATATCTACCAAGCCGAGGGAAGTGACGAAAAAAATAACACAGTTAGAATTAAGCTGGTATCGTATAATAAGACACTGACAAACGAAGAAGTAACAGCTGTAATCGATGGCGTCATTAGCCGGGTAATTGAAGCAACTAAGGGGAGAGTAATTTAATATGGCTGCAACTAAAGCACAACGTATCGGTATATGGATTATTGCCGGATTTATGTTAGTAGGAACTATCGGCTCATTTGTAGCGATTGTGTTGGCGAATAGTAACCAACAAAGCGACAAGGATCGCGCTAACACCGCATACGCTGCCTACGAAAAAGAAATGAAAGCATATCAAACAAAGGTTGATGCGCAGGCCGCTGAACTTTCAAAAGTATACTTCGATACCTTTAACCAATTTGCATCTCGCCCAGCTGCATTTGACGCAGCGAGTGTAACTGAATTAGCGACGAACGATTTGATTGTTGGAACTGGCGATGATATCACTGCCGAAACAAGCTTCACGGCTTACTACCTTGGCTGGAACCCAAGCGGTAAAGTGTTTGACGGTTCAATCGATGGCGGCGCTTTGAAGGCTCCATTCTTGGCAAGTCCAGGTGGCGTTATCGAAGGTTGGACAAAGGGCGCGGTTGGTATGAAAGTTGGCGGTGTACGCGAACTAAGCATTCCTTCGGCACTTGCGTACGGTGAAGCTGGTAGCGGTGAAGATATTGCGCCTAATACGCCTCTTAAATTCATTATTATGATTATTCCAACACCGGAAACTATTCCGCAACCGCAACCTTCACAAAAATTAATTGAATACTCAAACAAAGGTTTAATTTAATATGGAAACACCTATCCGAGACCTCATTATGGTGGGCGCTGGCCCAAGTGCATTGGCGGCCGCAATCTACACAACGCGTGAAGATATTGATACCGTTCTTTATGAAAAATCTGCAATTGGTGGCTTAGCGGCTATCACTGATATGATTGATAACTACCCAGGCTTCCCTGATGGTATTGAAGGTATGACCCTTGCTGGCCACCTTGAAAAACAAGCTGAACGTTTTGGTGCGCAAATTGAATATGGTGATGTTACCGAAATTAAGATCGACGGCAAATATAAAATTGTTACCGTTGATGGTGAGCCTGTCAAAGCTAAAGCTGTGCTTATTGCGACTGGTAGCGACTGGAAGAAGCTTGGCGTTCCTGGTGAAAAAGAATTCTATGGCCGTGGTGTGCACTACTGCGCAACTTGTGATGGTGCATTTTACCGCGACAAGACATTAGTAGTTGTTGGTGGTGGTAACTCGGCATTACAAGAAGCAATCTTCCTTACTCGCTATACAACCCACATAGATTTGCTTGTCCGAAGTACTATTAAAGCCAGTGACGTTTTGCAGCACGAACTGCAGAAGTTTGTCGATGATGGCAAGGTTACTGTTCACCTTAATACGACGACTGACGAAATTATCGATACCGATGGTCGCGTTTCAAGTGTTAAGATTACCGAAAACGGTGTCGCGTCAGAAATTGTAACCGACGGCGTATTCGTGTTTGTTGGGCTTTTGCCAAATACTGGTTTCTTGGCTGGTAGTGATGTTGAGCTCGATGAAGTTGGTCTTATTAAGACTAACCTTAAGCTACAGACTTCACTTGAAGGTGTCTACGCAAGTGGTGACGTTCGAAGCGGTGCGACAATGCAAATTGCCAGTGCGGTAGGCGAGGGTGCGGCTGCAGCGTTATCCATTCGTGAGTATCTTGACGAGTTTGACCGCGCTTAGTCGGTTAACTTAAGCGATCTTTTTTGCAATAAAATCTTCAAGCTGACTAATAATAGCTGGGTCAGCTGTTTCCAAAGCTATCTCGCGGGTTCCAAGTAGTACACCGGTGTACGCAAAGTTGTGCGAGCCGGTGATTGCTCGTTTACTACCGTCTTCCATGGTGAAGATGATGAACTTTGCGTGTAAATAACGCTTTTTTCGGTAACTTGTTTCCAGGCCACTAACAAATTGGCTGATGCTAATAACGAGTTTGTTAAGACCTTGAGTGTTGGTTGCCTTGTTGTAATATAATTTAACTTTTTTCCTTTTGAGGATCCGAGATAACTTTCCGGTTGGGCAGTACTGCGAAACGAATACAATGCTTTTTGCTTCTTCGGCTAGTTCACAGGCGCGGCGGTAAATAATAGATTGGCCAATAATGCCGCCATCGATTAAGATTTTTTTATCGGTTTGTTCAACGGCAATGCTTGGGTAGTTACCTGATTTTCGCTCAGATCGGTTAATGCGGAGTTGCTCTTCGACTAAACGGTCAGCCAGTTTAGCGTCTTCAACCCGGAACATGTAGTCGACGTTATCGATACCGCCATCGTACAAATTAACACCACCAAAAACAAAAGAAACATCGTCGACGACACACCACTTACTGTGGGTGCGACCATTAAAAATAGTGACACGACTTCGCCCTAGCCAGTGGAATTTAACGCCAGATTTTTTCAGTACTTTCACCATGTGGTGGGTATCTTTAGAACCAGGGCTGTAATAGCGGATAGGTAAGAAGCCGCCGTTTACTTCACCGAATGTAAATATATCTGCCGCGACATTTACTTCAACGCCACGTTTGGCGGCAGCTTTAATTTCCGTCAATAATTCATTCGTTTTTGGATGGTCGGCCATGACCATTGAAATTAAGTACACGCGCTTTTTGGCGTTACGAACAAGTGCGGCCGCTTGCGCGACGTATTCATTAGGAGTTACGAGCTTCATTTGTAGGTATTATAGCATTAGTGGGGAGGGGTTTTGGGCGCTAAGGTGTACTGATAAATAAAAAACTGATAAACTAACAGAGATAAACAAAGGAGAAAAGTAGTGGCTGATTTTAATAAAATTCTTACACCTGGTGATATTGATGGTGGCGTTGTAAATGTAGTAATCGAAATTCCCGCTGGAAGTTCACACAAAATTGAATGGAACCGTGAGTTAGCTGTATTCCAACTTGACCGCGTAGATCCAAAGATTTTCGCTAAACCAACTAACTACGGTTTTATCCCTCAAACACTGGACGAAGACGGCGACGAGCTTGACGCCCTAATTATTACAGACGACCCACTTACGACTGGCATCTTCCTTGAAGCCAAAGTTATTGGCGTTGAAGTTTGAAGATGATGGTGAAATTGACGACAAGGTGATTGTGGTACCTGCTGATGACCGCAATACTGGCAATGCAATCAACTCACTCGAAGACCTTCCGAAACAATTGATTGCGCAAATTGAGCACCACTTTACGCACTACAAAGACTTAAAGAAGCCCGGTAGCACTATCGTGAAAGGCTTTGGCGACATCGCAGAAGCAAAGCAAATTATTCACGAAGCGGTTGAACGCTGGAACAATTTAACTAACTAGTTACGACTTGTCAGCCTTGGCTGCTTTAGCTGCTTTTGAATCAACCCGGGTCTTCCGGGTTTTTTCTCGTATGATGCCAGCGGCGTGGCTGATGCTTTCAATAGCGCCACCCTTACGAAGTTGGGCGCGCAATTTTGCACGGGCGTGGGTGGTAGTAACCAGTTCTAACCAGCTGGTTTTTGGTGTAATACCCTTACGGGTGGTGATTTCGACGACGTCACCGTTGCTGAGCGGTTTGTCGAAAGCGTGGATAGAGCCGTTCACCCTAAAAGCATAGGCGTGCTTACCAAGGTCGCTGTGCACGAGGTAGGCGAAATCAAGCGGATAGGCGCCTTCGGGTAGGTTGTAAATATCTCCCTTTGGCGAGTAGACGAAAATGCGGTTACCGAATAGGTCGATGTTTAATTGCGACTCGGTAATTTCTTCACCACTTCGTAGCTTGATGGCAATTTCTTGAAGTTGGGTAATCCATTGCATGTTAGCAGGAAGTACCGGGCTTTTCTTGTTTGTATTTTTTGTGTAATCTTTTGAACTCTTTTGCTCGTGGTAGTGGAAGCTAGCAGCTAACCCGCGTTCGGCAAATTCATGCATTTCGTAGGTGCGAATTTGGAATTCGACAATTTGCTTGCTTGGGGTTAAGACGGTCGTGTGCAAGCTCTGGTAGCCGTTTGGTTTAGGGACAGCAATATAATCTTTAATACGAGCAATCATTGGCTGATAGATAGAGTGGAGAATACCTAGTACGCGGTAGCAGTCTTCTTTGTTCTCAACAATAACCCGCAGGGCCATAAGGTCGTAGACGTCATCAATGTTGCCGTTTACCTTTTTGAGCTTCTTGTGCAGGCTGTAGATACTCTTAACTCGGCCATTGATGTCGTTGCCGATGTTCTGTGCCTTAAGGGCACGGTCGACTTCTTCGCGGACTGCACCAAGCTTACGGGTACTTTTACCTAATCGTTTACGCATTAAGTTTTGCAAACGTTTGAATTCAGGCGGGTCGATGTAGCTATAGGCTAGCTCTTCAATTTGCATGCGAACCCGGCCCATACCAAGCTTGTCGGCCATTGGTGCGAACACTTCAATGCTTTCGCGAGCGATTTTAACCTGCTTCTCGCGGGGCATGTGCTGGAGGGTTTGCATGTTGTGCAAACGGTCGGCGAGTTTGATGATAATAACGCGTACGTCTTGGCCAACGGCAATTAAAAGTTTAGAGAGATTGTCTTTGGTTTGAGGAAGGTACTCGGTAAGGTCGTGCATGCCAGCG
>Ga0247810_10001206_pt1 | contig 17281 bp, 12 predicted proteins | sample UWRJL119311C1_FD_179918 | JGI IMG/M metagenome (GOLD analysis project Ga0247810, IMG submission 179918) | Plant litter microbial communities from Arlington Agricultural Research Station in Wisconsin, United States - UWRJ-L119-311C-1 | ecosystem: Environmental > Terrestrial > Plant litter >...
TACGGTGACGGGCGCACCCTCATCTGCTTATATATCTTTTGTGGCGGCTGGCGTAGGAAATGATCCGGCCGACGCAACCGTATGGAAAATTAATGGCGTAACGCAAAGTAGCCAGGCTGCAGTGAGCCTCGGACTGAGTGATTTTACAGGTGGTACCCAAACGTATGTGGTAGAATCGACAAAACCTTTACGTGCCATCAGTGCTGGTGTACAGTGCCTGAGTCCGGCGGCAGACCAGACTTATACGATCAGCTTCAAGGCCGAGATCAATGGAGAAGTAAAAGTTAACGAACAAAATATAATCGTGAGCAGAGATAAAGACTTTACGCACAATTACACTTTCTAATCATTTACCAGACAATCTTATGAATTTTCACAAATATGCACTGTACATTACCCTTGCACTGACCGCCAGTTCAGCGCAGGCACAATATAAAGAGCCGGAAGAAAAAGACAAAGTAACCGTCTTTTACCCGAAATCTTCTTTTGATTCCCTGCAGGCAAAAAAGCAACTGGCAAGAGGGAAAGCGACGATCCAAGGCGTTGCTTTTACACATCCAAAATCATCTTTAGGAGTTAAACCATTGCTTTCTCCCCGTATTTTGGCCAATCAGATCAAGATTACCCTTTTTCCTGTCACGCCTTACTTTGAGGAATGGTATCAACTGAGAAAAGATAAAGAAAACAAACGCAAAAGACGTTATGTATATTTATCGGATGCGGCTTACCGGTACAGACTTGAAGCCATTACCAACAGCAGCGGAAAGTTCACTTTTCCGGAAATGAAACCCGGAAAATATTTCCTGCAAGGCTTTCTTGGTTATACTTCTAATGGTTCTTATAATGAATATACCGGTACCGGGTATTCAAGCGGCGGTTATCAAACCAACTACTATGAGCGAAAGAATTATTCGGTTGCTCATGAAGACCGCATCGAAGAATTTGTTGAAATAAAAGAAGATGGAGAGATTGTGAAGGTGAAGCTGAAATAAAGGTATTAAACTTTAAGCTGAGGGAGCCACACAGAAAAAGTGGTTCCCTTCCCGGGGATGGAGTCGATCGTCAGCTGACCTTTGAGCATTTCTACCAGGTGTACTACCAGGTTGAGCCCAAAGCCATATCCTTTTTCTCCACTGGTTCCTGCATTGGTAACAGCGTCCCCAGTCAAAATTTGTGCAATTTGAGTTGTATCAATGCCAACACCATTATCCCTAACCTCAATTTTTAACAGTTTCTTATCATCGCTAACTTTGAGCTCCAGCCATACATTAATCTCCCCTTTGGCAGGCGTAAATTTAATCGCATTAGAGATCAAATTACCAGCAATCTGCATCAGTTTATCTTTAGATAAAAAAATCTCTGCGTGCTCTGGTTCTACTGCAATGTTCAATTTGAGATCTTTATAGTTTGCCTGGGAACAATACAAATGTTCCAGTTTTTTTTTAAACAGGCTGAGATTGAACTCATCAGTTTGTAGATGTGTTTTCTTTCCATCGGTTAAGATTTCATCCGCCAGTTCAAGCAAAGAAGTACTACTATTGTTAATCATGGTGATAAATTCATTCAGCTCCTCACAATTTTTAGTCAGATCATGTGTTGCCATAATTTCTGAAAGGCCAATGATTCCCGATATGGGTCCCCTAATATCGTGGGCCACCTTCTTTTTAGATTCTTCAACTTCCCTGAGTTGAGCTTTCATCTGGTTTATGGTTCGGAAATACTTCAGCCTTTTAACCACATTCCCGGCAATAATTTCAAGCATTTCTACTTTTTCCGGAGTCATAGATTTTAAATCTGAATCGATGACACACAAGGAACCAATGTGTATGCCTTTTTCCACTTTTAAGGGTACGCCATAATAATAACGCAAACCGAGCGGACCAGACACGGCCTCATTAGTATTGAAACGCTGATCTAAACGAAGATCACGTATTTCAAAAGGTTGGCCGGTCATAATCGTGTGCTGACAAACTGATTCTTCTCTCGGAACCTGCTCAAGATCTATTCCAAAGCTGGAAAGAGACCACAGCGTAAACGAATCAATAAGATTAATGAGAGAGATCTGTGTTCCTGCAACTTTAGCAGCGAGAAGTGTCAGGTCTTTAAAACTTTCTTTCAGATCGCTGTAATCCAGATCAAATTCTGAAAGTGTTAACAGGCGTTCCATTTCATTATCCGGCACCGGCTCGTTGTTATATTCCATAGATGAAAGGTAATAACTTAAATAGCTGATAACGTTTATAGGTGTAATTTAGTTCAAAAAAAATCAGACTTCTATAAAAAAACCACACCTCAGTATCTGAAGGTGTGTTTTTTTATAGAAACATTAAATTATTTTTTTTCCCAAACCAAAGCGCTTGCGCCAAGGATGGCAGCATCTGCTTCGTCCAATTCACTAAAAACCAATTTCACTTTATCTCTGAAGATTGGAAACAGGTTTCTTTCCATATGTAGTTTTGTCGGTTTCAAAATGAAATCGCCCGCCTTTATCACTCCTCCGAATAAAAGAATGGCTTCAGGAGAAGAAAACATCACGAAATTCGCCAGGGCTTCTCCTAGTTTTTGTCCTGTGTACCTGAATACCTCGATAGAAATCGGATCTCCTTTGGAGGCACATTCGTATACCGTTTTAGAATTAATCTCAGATTCAGGATACTGATTCAATAAAGATTGTGGAAATTCTGCTCTCATCTTCTTTGCAGTAATGGCAATACCAGTCGCAGAAGCATAGGCCTCAAGACTTCCTTCAGACCCTGTACTCCAGTGTTTCCTTCCACCAGGTTTCACGATCGTATGTCCCAGTTCTCCGGCAAAACCATCGTGCCCATAAACTAAACTTCCGTTGGTCACAATCCCACTTCCCACACCTGTACCTAAAGTGATCATGATGAAATCTTTCATTCCCCGGGCAGCTCCGAAAAGCATTTCGCCAAGGGCCGCAGCATTTGCATCATTGGTAACGATACAGCGTAAACCAAACTTTTCTTTCATCATCGCTCCAAAAGGGATCACACCTTTCCAAGGCAGATTAGGCGCATGTTCAGTCGTTCCTTTATAGTAATTCCCATTGGGCATTCCTACCCCTATTCCGTCAAAGTTTTTATGTGTACCGTATTTTGCAATCAGTGGATTAACTTCTACAAACAAAGCATCAATGAAATCTTCAACTTTTTCATATTCATCTGTTTTTATACTTCCTTTTTCAAGAACCTGACCGCGATGATTTACTACTCCGAATTTAGTATTGGTTCCTCCAATGTCAATTCCTAGCGCAACCCGTCCTGATAAATCTGATAATGGCATATATTTTAATGTATGTTTTAAATGGTAAAATTAACAATGAAGTTATTATTCTGCCGAAGATAGTGCTAAAATTTTTTAATTCCAGTCAAAATCAGGCACAGTTCGCGTACATAAATCGGTATAGCTTAATATTATTTATTGTATTTTGGCATCGATTAGAACAGTAATCTCCTTTTTGATCACTTCTGTGCGTTGATATCCATAAACATTTATCCTTCCCGGGTCGCAGGATTGAAAATAGACTACGCGTACCTTTTTAGGATCCTTTTTCCATTTTTTACCCAGTTCAAAATAAACAGAGTCTGCTAAAAATTGCTGGTAGGATAGATTTGGTTTTGCTCTTAATTTTTTATAAAAATATTCGGGAAATGATATCCTATTTCTACTGCTCATACAGCTGTCCAGTAAAATATCAGTATGGTATAATTGATCATCTTGTAGCTGATAATGCAGGACATTGTTTTCCATTTCTAAAACAGTAATTTTAGTGGAGCCAAAATCAAATGTTTTAGACCTGTCGCCGGGCTTCAGTTCAACATGATAGATATGATATGGCACCGTAATAGCTAAAGTAACTTCACCTTTGATTTGCTGACCCTGCAAATCCCATTTAGCTAAAGTAAAATTTATGGAGCCCATATTTTTGTTGATGCTTACATCGGTTTCATCAATTTTGATCTTCTCACCCTTACTAGTGTTCAGGTTATATTTTGCAAGCTTACAGGTGAGTAAATCGGCGATAACATAATTTTCTTCTAAAGGGTAATAGGACACACCTATACTTGGCAATTCACCAAACGAGCTTTTATAATTCTTTTCAACCCTCAGATTTCGCTCAGTGTAGTCGAGAAATGAATCTACCTTTTCCTTATTCAAATTTACTTTCCACGGGTAATTTTCATACTGTAATGATTTCTCTGTATGAATACTTAGATCCTTTGAGCTCGCTCTTAAATAAGAGTCATACTCTCTAGCATATTTTAACTTGGATTGTTCCCATACATAAATGCTGTCACTAAGCTGGTTTGATAGTGCTGGAAATTGATCTTTATGCTTACAGGAAATAACGATTGTACAGAAAAGAAGTACAGAGAGAGAATAGCGCATTAAGTAGTAGAGGCTGTTTCGCATACCGTAAAAAGAAATTAATCTGTCAACTTGAAGCTAAATGGAAGGGTAAATGTAGTTGCAGTTGCTTTCCCTCTGAATTGAGCAGGCTTCCATTTTGGCATTTTTTTTAAAATCCGTATCACCTCTTCATCTGTGCCATGACCAATAGAACGTATAATTTTAATCCTGTCTATTTTTCCGTCCTTATTTACCCAAAATTCAGAAAATACTGTGCCCTGAACATTTGCCTCTTGAGCCGCTTTCGGATATTTTAAATTACGACCAATAAATTCCCGCATTTTCGTGGCTCCGCCAGGATATTCAGGCTTCACATCTACTGCGGGTATTGGCTGTGGCGGTGCCGGAGTGGTACCAGGTTCGGAAACCATAATAGATACTTCTTTTCCTCCGGTGCGTTGTGCTGAAACAAGGGTACTGCAGCAAATCAAGGCCAGAAAAGTGATGGCGCCAATTACTTTTAAAGTGTAAATTTGGAAAAATCTTGTCATTTGTATCAATTCATTATAAACAACCATGCTGTACAATTTATGATCCAAGAATAACAAGAGGGTTAAAACAATAGTGATAAATAGGGGTAATTTTATAATATCAGGCGATTCTGCATTTTCTATTCTTCATTATATTTTTAAAAAGATCTTATTTTTATATAGAAAGTATAACAAGGCCAGCTGTATGATGACTATACCAATTGCTGCTAAAGTCGCCTGCCAGTTTGCAGATGCCATCTGGATCAATCCACCAAATATAAAGTTACTGGTATATCTAAAGTCCACCATACCTTCGGCAGCCAGATAAATCAGGATAGAGTTGACGCCAATCAGCATAAATGGATAGGCCCATTTTTTGTAGCCTGCAACATCAATGATCAGGTAAAAAACAGCTAAGAATAACATACTCCAGCCACCTACAAATAATACGAATGAGCTTGACCATAAACGTTTATTGATAGGAAAGTTCAGATCCCACAAACTGCCGGCAGCAATCAGTACTAAGCCAATTACAATCAATATGATTCCTTTTCTATACATGGGCAATCTGACAGAACTTAGCTTTAAAAACTGTCCGGTAAAAACACCCAGCAAGGCAGAAGCAATGGCAGGAATAGTTGACAAGATACCTTCAGGATCATGACCCGGGTCATGTAAACGGCCTGGCAACAACAATCTGTCTACATAAGATTCCAGACTCCCTTGCATGGTGAGCACCCCTGCCCCATATCCCGGAACAGGAATAAATAACATCGCTGCCCAATAACCAATCAGGATGAAAAGAAAACACCCTATCTGTCCACGAAGGTTAAAGTTCATATAGATCAATCCGGCAAAAAACCAGGCCAGGCCTATACGACCCAATACACTGGCAAAACGCGTATTTTCATAACCGTCAAATTTAAATAGCCCATTAACCACTACCCCTAAAAAAAGCAGGATGAGCGTACGGCGGATCATCGCTGTATAAATTTTTTTCTTATCTGCTACAGGCAGATCTTTTGGATGGTTAACCCCCGCCTTTTCCATCTTGTTATGGAAGGAATAAGGCATAGATACCCCCGCAATAAAAAGGAACAGCGGGAAGATCATATCGTAAAAGGTGATGCCGTTCCATTCGGTATGGTGCAACTGACCGGAAAACCAGACCAGCACAGGCCACTGAGTTGCTTTAGCCATGGCGTGGATCACATGTTCACCACTCATAATCCAGAACATATCAAAACCACGTAATACGTCTAAGGACAATAACCGGGGAAGTTTAACAACAGGCAAACTTTTGCCTGTTGTTGTAGGATGTACAATTGTCGTGGGTTCCTTATCCATTGGTTTAATTATAAATCTTTTTGAATAGCCGCCCTGTACTTTTTATACAGTCCCCTGGCAACAGTAATGCTGTTTCCCTTAGCTACTATAGGATAGGCTTTTTCTTCATGGTTCCATTGCCATTCCCATTCACCAATCATTTTATCAAATGCTTTAAGGTCCATCTCCTTGTTGGCTTTTAAGGCTACCGTAGCTTCAGCAAAGAATTTTTGCCACCGCACTTTATAGAAATCATTTAACAAGCCACTCCATTGTCTGCAGGAATACTCGCGCAGTGGACTATCTGCTTTTCCCCATAAGGTAACCAGGTTTCTGGCGTTAAATTCATACAATGCTTTTTCCGTAGCGGTGGTACCGCAATTTCTCGCATCGGCCAGCCACGGCCCCAGCAGAAAGTCTTTTCGGGTGGCCAGCAAGGCATCCATATCGCTGATCAACTGCAGGTATTCAGACGAATATCTGGCAAAGTCTGCCGCATTTTTATCCTGGTAAGCTTTTACCCACTTCTTTTGTAAGGGACCGGCATAATTGGCCAGCGCCTGTCGCGTCACATCAACCAGGTCATAGTTAAATCCGTCGCTCGCGGCACATAAAGCTGCAGCTTTGATCATTTCATCCCAGGCTGGCAAAAAGTCTTTACGGGCATAATTCAACTTTGTTTTGGTCCATACCGTAGCCGAATCAAAAGTCGGCCGGCCGGTTAAGATAGACTCCGCCCCGTCACGGATCGTAGTACCATTGTAAGCTGTCTTTTTCAACACATCCCAGGCTTTAACAGCATGTGGACTCACATTACCATAACGATTTAAGATATATTTTTTTAACCATTGGTCTACATCGATTGCCTGGTCCTGCCATATATTCTGGGTCATCAGTTCATATAATACTGGTGTTTGTTCTATGGCTTCCATCGTTAGACCAATTCCTTTTAATTTACCGGCATTGGGATCATGCAAAGCTTGTGCAGGTCCGGATGCAACACCTTCAATTCTGCCAAAGGTGGAGATATTGCCTCCAAAATTGTGAAGCATATTCCAGATCCAGGGTTTACCATAATAAGATTCCGTACGTTTCCATACAGGTTCAATCTCGCTGGCTAGATCTAACATGATCATGTGGTCATTTGGAATAGGTTCCAGGAGCGCTTTGATCTGTGGCGTTTTCCAGAACTTACGGTCGCTGTAAAACAACCAGCCCTGCATCACCCATATTGCTTTAGGATCTGCTTTGACCATCGCCTGATACAATCTTAAACTTAAAGCAGATAAATAGGCCGGATCGTCGGTTGGCGGCTCATTCTCATTAAAAGTATCGGCAGAATAAAGATGATCTGTCCCGTATAATTTAGTCTGTACTTCCAGGAATTTACGGCCAATCTGCTCAAACATCGGGTCTTCCGTATCCAGGATATAGGTATCGTCAAAGCCGTTTGTCCAATTGGTTTGTTTGAGTTTAGAAGCAGGGAAACGTTGTTTAAAAGCAGAAGGTACGTGACCGGTAAAGGACTGTAACACAGGTTTCATTCCCAGTTCACGTTCGCGTTTTAAGATCTGCTGTTGCAGATCACGGTGGCTGGTCATCCAGCTTAAGGGCAAAGGGCCGCCCCAGCCATCCAGATTACCCATCCAGAACCAGCCAAAAAATGCGGGTCCGCTGAAGAAAGTACTCAGGTCTTTATCCGTAAAACCCATCTCTTTGTATACTTCATACCAGGTATATTCCTGACCAGTCAATGCCAATGGCATATTGATGCCATGCAAGGCCATCCAGTCAATCTCTTTTTCCCATCGTTTCCAGTCCCACCAGCTCATACTATAACTATAGGTACAGTAATTAAGATAATAGCGGTATTGATAAGGGCTGGTTTGATGTACTTTCTGTTTAACTACGGGCAATACCGCGGGTATATTTAAATTGGTACCATTCCAGGTAATCTGGCAATGCGCATATGCTGTCAGGTAATGGTACAATGCGGAAGCTACGGCAACACCGTTATTTCCCCGCAAAATAATTTTCCCTTTGGCGCTTTCAACTTCAAAAACATCCTGTGGCGCAGTCGCCGGTAATTCCTCCACAATAAAAGCATTTGCTCTTGCAGGGATAATCCGTTTGATTAAAGCATAGGATGAAGCAATTTTATATTGTGCAAAAGTACATAATGGCAAAAAACACAGCATTAACAGGACTAACTTCTTTATCTCTTTCATATTGATCTATTGATTGATTAATCCTACAGCAGTTAATCAGTTTCAATTTTTGGTTCATTCAGCTAATCGCTAAGCTTTAGCCTGTAATTAGGGATTAAAAACACCCTATGCAACGTATTGCACAGGGTGTTCTATATAGAATTAGTATCCTGGGTTTTGAACCAATTTGGGGTTCAATTGGATTTCGCCTTTTGGAATAGGGAAAATACGACGCTGAGGATCAGCATTGGTTTTGATGCCCCATGTTTTTTCATATTGACCAAATCTGATCAGATCATTTCTTCGCCACATTTCCATCGCCAGCTCCCTGCCTCTTTCATCTAATACCGTTGACAGTGTTACCGCAGGTAAAGCTGTAGCCCTGGCACGTGCACGAACGGTGTTGACTAAAGAAAGTGCAGTCTCTCCGTTGGTCGCAGCAGCACCACGTAATATTGCTTCTGCTTTAATCAGCAATATATCAGCATAACGCAGCAAAGGAACATCGTTACCTTGGTTTCTGTCATTTGAAGTGCTGTCGGGATAAAATTTGTTATTTCTATATCCTTGCTCATTAGCCAGTTCATCGTTACCAATATCAAAAGTAGCATTGTTTCTCCAGATAATATCCGGCGTAAATTCTAACTGATGTTGTACAACACCTGATGGATCATTACCACTATAATTATCATCCAGACCTTTATTGGTAGTGCTGATCATAATCGGCGTGCCATCAAATTTAAACTGTTTCCCGGTCAGGTATTGCTTCATGCGGATATCCTTAGGATCTGTATATAAAGCATAAAAGCTTGAAAAAGTATAAATTGGTCCGGCCGGTGTATAAGGCATGCTGAATTTCTCACGCAATGACGGATGCAGGGTAAACCTGGCATCAGTCTGCCCTGTAGCTTGTCTGGAATCAAATGGAACTGCATAGATGAAATCCTTAATCTGAGGTCCGTTGTTTGGTTTAAACATTCCCAGATAATCTTCATCCAGGGCATATTTCCCACCGCTGATAATCTGATCACACATCTTTACCGCGTCAGCGTTTCTGTCCGTCCCTACATAATAGGTAGCATTGATATATAACTTGGCCAGTAAAGCATAGGCAAGGTATTTTGTTGGTCTCCCATAAGTTGAAGCATCTACCACCGTAGATAAATTAGGAATTTGCGCCAGTAATTCACTCTCTATAAACGCAAATACCTGTGCACGTGGCTGTGTAGCCAGGTTAGTGGTATCGCCAAAAGTTTTGGAGATGGGAATGTTACCATATAAATCCATCATATAGTAATAAGCCATTGCCCGCATGGTTTTGATCTCAGCCAGTGTCTGGGCCTTACTCTGACTTTCCGGTACGGCATTAAACAAGGCCAATACCTGGTTGCAGGTACTGATGGTAGAGAATCCCCAGCTCCAGGCAGCCTGTATGTTTCCATTGTCCTGATCATAAGTATGGAGATTGAGCTGGGAATAAGTCCCGCCATCATACCAGTTACCACCACGGGCAACCATTACATTTTCATCCGCTGCAACATTGGCAATGATCCAGTAGGTACGACCCACCCCAGCACGCCAGGCGGTATAGATTGGTCCTGTGGCAGCCACAAACTGTGCATCTGTTTTAGGAAAATTCGCCGGGGTAAGTGATGATACCGGATCTATATCAAGTTTGGTACATCCTGTAAGCCCAACGATACATCCGATGATGGCTAAAAAGCCGAACTGTATATTTTGTGTAAAACGAGTCATTTCTGTTATTTTAAAGGTGATACTATAAATCCAATTGCAGGCCAGCCAGGAAGCTTCTTGTTTTTGGATAGAAGTTATTACTATCCACTCCGATAAACTGTCCGCTCGCCTGGTTATTCAGGCTCAGGTTCAGTTCCGGATCTACACCTTTGTATTTGGTGAGAAGAAACAAGTTTGTTCCGGTAACATAAAAACGCATGCCATGTATATAATTACCCTCAACTTTGAGTTTGTAAGCAAGTGTTGCGTTAGCTAATCTTACAAAAGCACCGCTTTCAATATAGCGGGTAGAATACCGTTGGGCATTAATGTCTGTGATAGGTTCTGACAGCGTCAGTACCGGCACATTGTGCGCAATCACCTGCGATGGTGTATTGTAACTTGCTAATGATGCGTTCATGATCTTATTGCCACCCTGACCACGGAAAAAGAAATTGAAACTTAGTTTTTTGTAGGTAAATGTATTTCCCCAGCCAAAGATATAGGTCGGCTGTGCATTACCTGCATAAGTTTGATCTGTACTCTTTGGTGTGGTAGTGGGATTACCGTCGGCACCCATATAGGTAGATACCCCATTCGTTAAACCCAGGTATTTTAAGGTATAAAACTCACCCAGTGGATAGCCTGCTTTGATAATAGATACACTTACACCACTTTGCCCTGGTCCCTCAGGATATCCGGCATAAATTTCAGAGAGGTTTTCGCCCAGTGAAGTAATCTTATTTTTATTGAAGGAAACGTTTCCATAACTCTCCCAACTGAAGTTGGTGGACTGGAATGGTGTGCCCGTCAGACTTAACTCCATCCCTTTATTGTTCATACTTCCTACGTTTGAAGTCAGACTTGAAACCAGGTTGGTCACCGTAGAAACCGGAATCACAGAAATCATATCTGTAGTCTTTTTCTGGTAAAAATCTACCGAACCACCTAATCTCCCTTTCAGAATAGAGAAATCAACACCGGCATTAATTGTACCCGTAGTTTCCCATTTCAAATTCGGATTAGGATTTTGGGTAGGCCCGATTGCACCTATATAAGCACCATTGAAATAAAAACTACCAGTAGTACCATATTGTGTCAGGGGTGTATAAGCAGGGAAGCCTTGTGAATTACCTGTTTTACCATAACCTACACGCACTTTTAAATCATCAAATATATGCTGCGATTTCATGAAAGGCTCATCAATGATCCTCCATGCTGCAGAACCTGCAGGAAAATATCCCCATCTGTTATTGGCGCCAAATGCATTTGACCCATCACGACGTACAGAGGCCTGGAAAATATATTTGCCCGAATAACTATAATTCACACGCGAATAGAAGGAGATTAAACGTAAGGTCTCTACTTGTACCCCACCATAATTTACCCTATATCCTGCCGGAGCCGTGCCCAAACCCAGGTTATTGTAGCTGGTTTCATCAGAGATGAAGTTCTGGTTGCTGGATTGAAAACCATTACCGGTAGTGGTTTCATCAATAGAGTAACCAAACAGCGCTTTAAAATCATGCTCGTTACCCCATTTATGTCCATAACTTAAATAGTTTTCAAACAGCTTTTTGGTGTCCTGGTAGGTAGAACGGATAGCAGAACCATTCAGGTTTTGTGCCAATTCAGATTTGGAATTGTAATAGGTATTGTTATCCGTAGTTCTGTTTTGATAAGCCAGGTTAAAATTATATAAAATATTTGCTGGTAATTTCAATTCACCTTTGATATTCCCCAGGAGCAGATTGATTTTTTGCTTGTAGGTATCGTTGGTGATCAAACCTAGTGGATTGTAACCCAATACCAATGTAGGGTCCACGTATAATGATCCATCAGGATTATAGACTGTACGGGTAGGCAGATAACGAACAATAGATTTAAAGAAACCCGGATTGGAACCATCTGTATTGGATAAAGGGATATCATCTACCAATAAATCAGAATTAGTTACAGAGTTACTGAGTGAAAAATCCAATTTCAGTTTATCGTTAAGTGTTTTTTGTGACAAACTTAAACGACCTACAAAACGATCCAAACCTGTATTTTTAATGATCCCTTTGTTTTCCAGGTAATTGATACTTCCTCCAAAGGTTGTTTTATCAGTACCACCACCAAAAGAAAGGTTGTGATTTTGTGCAAAACCCGTATTACGCTGGGTTACTTTTCTCCAGTCAGTGTTTGCACCATTGTCATTCTGAGGTGTAAAACTCAGCCCATTAGCAGCAGCATATGCCCTGATCTGATCTGCCGAAGCGAGATCAAACTGGTTGGCCACCTTTTCCATAGATGCATAACCATCATAGTTCATCCTTAACTGCCCTGGTTTAGCTTTTTTTGTGGTGACAATGATGACGCCGTTAGTTGCCCTGGTACCATAAATAGCAGATGCAGAAGCGTCTTTCAGGACATCTATAGAAGCGATATCTGAGGGTGCGATCAGGTTAAAATCTGCTCCCGGAACCCCATCGATGATATAAAAAGGTGCCGACGCAGCTCCCGCCCTTAGCGAGGATGGCCCCCTTAAAGTTACTGTAGCTGTTCCATTTGGGTTACCATCACTGGTAATATTTAAACCGGCCACTTTACCTTCGAGCAATGCTGCCGGACTGGTTACTACACCAGCGTTAAAATCTTCGGCTTTTACTGTGGTGATTGCACTAGTCAGTTCTTTCTTCGTAGTCGTTCCATAACCAACTACCACTACTTCATTTAAAGCTTTTTGATCCTCTCTTAAAGTAACTTTCAGATTATTCTCAGTACCGACTGTAATTTCTTTGACTTCAAAGCCAATATAGCGAAACACCAATATGGCACCTCTTTCTACACTGATAGAAAATGTACCGGTACCGGAAGTCGCCACCGTTTTAGCGCTTCCTTTAATTTGTACCGAAACACCAGGTAGCGGCGCACCTTTTTCATCTACTACAGTTCCCGTAATCGTAACTGCCATGATATATTCCTGCAGGCGCTCTATAATCGTTTTACTTTTTTCCCTGATCACAACGCTCTTGTCTTCAATAGTATATTCCAAAGGCTGGTCTTTGAAACAAACTTCCAAAGCTTCCTCTAAGGAAACATCTTTTAAATTAAGGGTTACGGGATTAGATTTTTCAAGCGTTTTAGCATCTACCAGAAAGTCATAGCCAGATTGCCGGGCCAAATCGGTGAATACAGTTTTAAGTGCTACATTTTTCCTGTTCAGGTTAATCTTCTGAGCCATGGTAGCCGCAGTCACCTGGATAAAGCAAATGGTCATTATGAGCATAGTCATCTTCATAATTCGCAATAATTGTTTAGGACAGCAGGCTTTGCTCCTACCATCTGTGGGGTTGTAAAATTTCATTACCTTTGATTGGTTTTGGGTTGAGATTTAGTGAGTTCACATCATAATTTTGTACGCCCTAACTATTACCGGATTGCTTCGACTCAATCCGGTATTGTTTTTGAAAGGAGTAACAGTGGGGCAATTATGAAGCCTTTTTGTAGAGATTTTTCATACCTGATTTGATTTGGTTAGTGATTTATAAATTTTTGTTTGTTTTGCTATTTTGTCGTCTTTAGTACAGTTACTGTTCTTCCTTCAATGCGGAACTTCACTTTACCTGTACGCTCCATCAGTTTTAATACACCTGATATGTTTCTGGTACTGGAAACTACGCCTATAAACTGCAGATCGGGAGGCACTCCTTCGTAGACTACCGCTACATCATACCAGCGACTTAACCTGCGCATGACCGATTGGAGGTCTTCATTATTCAGGATAAACTGTTTGTTTTTCCAGTCCAGTTCTTCCTCTACATTGACTTGCCTGACTGCTAAACTATTGCCAGTACTCAGTCCTTGCTGGCCAGGTTTAAGTAAAACACCTTTATTTAGTCTTACAAGCCCCTCAAGCAGCGTTGTTTTTGTATGCTGCTCGTCCGGATAAGATTTAACGTCAAAATGAGTTCCTAATACTTCTACTTCCTGCCTGTCTGTTTTGACGACAAAGGGCTGCTTTTTAAGATGCGCCACTTCAAAGTAGGCCTCACCTTTCAATTCAACCTTACGTTGTTTGCTGCTCCTGAAAGAAACCGGAAATTTCATGGACGAAGCTGCATTGAGCCACACCTGCGTACCGTCAGGCAAACGGATCTGGTATTGCCCGCCCTTAGGTGTTTCTATGGTGTTAAACGCTTTTGAACTGGTAGCTTTTGAATCAGATACCGTATAAATCAATTGGCCATCGGCAGTCTTGGTAATTGTAATGCCAGTCTGCTGTGCAAGGGCACCATTTTTAGCACCATCCAAGGTAATTTTCCGGCCATCGGCAAGGGTCAGGGTAGCTTTAATACTGCCGGGAGCGATGTCATTTTTATAGATAGATTGTTTAGCAAGTTCCGAATCTCGCTGATGCCGTCCAGGCAGATAAAAAAATAAACCCGCACCAAGCACCAGGAGTAAAGATGCAGCTATTGCTATTTTAGGCCATAACCTGACTATAGGCTGATCACTGATCTGTGCATCAACTGCCAACCAGATCAACTTTTTACCTTCCTCCAACTCTTGACTGGATAAGCTGGTTTTATTTTTCTCGTTCAATTGCAGGTACCATGATTCCAGCCATGCCCTCTCTTCCGGAGTACATATACCGTCTTTGTATTTTTGCAGTAAAACGCTGAATTTTTCTCCGCCCATTTTCATTGGATTCCTTCGTCTATTATAAGTAAGACTTCTCAGGAAAGCAGATCGGGTATATGAAAATAAAAAAAGTTGAAATTATTTTAACGCGGCTATTCCCTGTGGTTTAACTTTCAAAATATTTCCCTGAGCATCAAATTTAAGACTATCAATACAGAGTTGCCTTAACACATATTTACCTTTTTGAGGAAAGATGCGATGGTAAAGAATATAGTCCTGCCCCTTTTCATTAAAAACCGTATGATGGCCGGGACCATATGTGGTGCTATCCGCAGAGGTAGACAATATGGGGCGGTTAACTCCTGTCTTGAAAGGCCCTAAAGGATGATCGCCAACAGCATAACCCACCTGGTAAGTAGGATCAATAGCTTTGCCTTCGGAAAACATCAGGTAATATTTGTTGTTCCTTTTGATCATGTGCGGACCTTCAAAATAAAAGGGAGGCGTAACCTCTTGTGGTACTCCATCAAAAGATACCATATCTGCTTTTAGCTTTACGGCCATACAATGTCCATTAATCCACTTAAATCCAGAACCCCAGTACAAATAAGCTTGTCCGTCATCGTCAATGAAACAATCTGCATCTATATTATGTACCAGCGGAAAGTCCTTAGCGGATACCAAAGGTGTACGATCTGCTTTTGCATTTTTCCATGGACCAAGGGGATGTTCACTTACACCAGCCCATACTTCACTCCCTACAGAAACATACATATAGTACTTACCGTCCCTGCCTTTTCTTACTGCCGGTGCCCAAACCATACTGTTACCTGAGGTAGGACTTGTGCAGGCTGCTTTGGTAGGCCAGTTTAACCTCCTGCGTTTAAATTTTTTAAAGTCTGTGGTTTCCAGTACGGCCAGTTCTTTTCCACCCCAGGGGTCAATAGTGGCATAAATATAAAAAATGCCATTTTCCTTTACTATGGTTGGATCTGCAAAGTAGCCCTTTACTATAGGATTGGTAATATTTTTGCTGCTTTGTTGTGCTTTTAAGGAAATAGATAAGCTACAAATTGTAGCAAGAAGTAGAAAATATGGTCTCATGGATGTATTCGCTTAAATATTTAGTGTAGCTATTGTATGATAAAATCTTATTAAGGAAGTAAATGAAAGGCAACCAGGAGAACCATACCAATACGCAAACGTAATGCCCGCAGTGCCTTTTTAATTTGGTCTGCTACCGTAAATTCAGAAAGCCCTAATCTTTCAGCAATCTGCCTGTTGCTCAGGTTCTCTTTTCTTCGCAGTTCAAACACTTCACGCATACGTGGAGGCAATGCTGCAATTTCTGCCTCAATAATGGCAGACAGTTGTTTTTCTCTAACTAAATGATCAGTTATAGCCTCACCTTCGTATTTAAACTGGTTAAATGAGGCTGCGTAGTTTTTCACTACGCTTTGGTGGCTGATTGACGAAAAAATACTGTTTCTCATCATCACATAGAGATAACCGGAAAGGTTACTTTTCAATTCAACTTCTGCATGTTTGTTCCAAAACCTTACAAATACATCTTGTACAATATCTCTTGCTTCTTCTTTATTACGGAGTTTATTGTAGGCATGTGCGTATAGCAAATCATTGTACCGCTCAAAAATCTCAGCAAAAGCATGCCTATCCCCTTCTCTGAAATAGGCTGCAAGTTGTTCATCATTAAGCATACTATAAGATGGCATAGTCAGGCATTATAAACATACATATATGTAATTATAGTAATAATAATATTACATACGATAAAAAACAAGAGGAAAACGCGTATTTCACGCTAAAGGGTAAGAATAGAATTATGAATTTTTCTGCATTCCATTCAAGAAGAAAATGCAGGATTGCATGTGTTAAGCTAAGTACTGTAAAAAAGCGTAGCGGCATCCACCAACTACGCTTCTACTATTAACTGTTATTACCTAAAATTTACTATTTACAAGAGCAGAAACATTCATCGTTAAATTATACTCAGGGACGCAGCGTAAAAATGATTTCGTTTTTTTGGTTTAAAAACTGCGCGCTATATTTTATACTTTCTTTAAGATCTAAAGCCTGTAAATTCGCGTGATTCTCCAATAGGCTTGCTAATGGCTCATCATTATTGATTGCAGATGCTATATAGGCTGACCAGAATTGATTAGACCTCAATTCCAACTCATTTGCCCTACTTTCTTCAGCCACAAATTTTTGTAGTTCTTCAGCTGTTACGCCACTTTTGGATAGCTCAGCTATCTCTTCCTTCGCAGCGGTAATCAATTGCTCCATCCTGGCAGGGTCACATTCAAAGGATAGCGTATAGGCATAAAAATTAACCGGCTCCTTTGCTTTGGTGACATATACCTGTGGTGAATAAACACCACCTTCAACTTCTCTTAAACGGGTGTTCAGACGAAACTGTAATGCTGCTTTTAAAAGATCAAGATACAAATTGCTTTTTGTCTCATA
>Ga0247810_10001207_pt1 | contig 17255 bp, 16 predicted proteins | sample UWRJL119311C1_FD_179918 | JGI IMG/M metagenome (GOLD analysis project Ga0247810, IMG submission 179918) | Plant litter microbial communities from Arlington Agricultural Research Station in Wisconsin, United States - UWRJ-L119-311C-1 | ecosystem: Environmental > Terrestrial > Plant litter >...
CTGCAAATAAAAATAACGTTCTCTAGCATGGAAAAGAAGATAAATCTGGAAATACATATTGCCGATACGGAAATAACTCATTTTAATTCCCTGAAGATTATCCAGTCATTTAACCGCCACCATGAATTTGAGTTGATCATCAACCAGGATGTGATTGAGCACACTGGTTCAGTTAAAATTGACCAGTCAAAATCCTGGATAGGTAAAAGCTTTTTAATCAGCATAGACCAAGGTAATATGAATTTTAAGGGCCTTGTTTGCGAGGTAAATCTTTCCCAAAGTCATGGTCTGAGAGGCGATCTTATTATTAAAGGTTTTTCACCTACTATTCTTATGGAAACAGGGATACAGCTGGTATCTCATGCTGATACAAATCTAAATGGTATTGTTGAAAAAACAGCTAATGGCTGGCCTTCTTCTGAAATGGAGATTGCTATAAAACCTGTGTATAGGGAAACACTTAAATATATTACTCAATATAAGGAAAGTAATTTTACTTTTCTGAATCGTTTGAGTAAAGAGTACGGCGAGTTTTTCTATTATGATGGAAAAACATTGATTTTTGGCAAGCCAGCCGAGCAGAAGACGGTTAGTCTTGTTCATGGACAAAATCTTAATTTCATGAATACTGCTGTTCGTATTTTACCGACTAATTTCACGTATTATTCTTACCGCTCTGAAGATGATAATAAGCTTGATGCCAAATCACCATCACAGCGTGACCGTTTAGATGATATTTCGCAATATGCTTACGAGCAATCCTCTTCTGTATTTGATAGCAAAGCTAACATTCCGATAAAACCAAGAGTCGACAATGCTGGTCAGTTAGAACAACTTGCTCAAAAGCATAGTGCCGCAATGGCTTCCGGGCTCACCGATATCACTGGGGAAAGTACAAATACAGCATTAAATATTGGTTGTATTGCAGATATTAAAGTTTCTCATAAAATAGGCTCTGACGCCTTTGTTCAGGATTCTGCAGGTAAGTTTTTGGTAACGGAGATAACGCATGCTATAGATGGACTTAATCGTTATACTAACTCATTTAAAGGAGTTAATGCGAATACAGAAGTTTTGTCTGTTACCAATGTGCAGACACCGCAGGCTGAAGCACAGGTTGCCATTGTTAAAGAAAATAATGATCCATCACAAACCGGACGTATCAAAGTTCAGATGTTATGGCAAAAAAACAGCGAGACTACTGACTGGATCAGGGTGCTTACTCCAGATGGAGGTTCAAGTGAACCGTTTTCTAAAAACAGAGGCTATGTTTTTATTCCTGAAGTTGGGGATCAGGTTGTTTTAGGCTTTCGCTATAATGATCCTGACCGGCCTTTTGTAATGGGAAGTATATTTCATGGAAATACCGGTGGCGGTGGGGCAGATGCTAATCATATGAAAAGCATTGCTACCAGGAGTGGCCACCTCATTGAATTTAATGATAGTTCCGCGAAACAGGGGATTACAATTACAGATGTAAATAAAAACGTTATCCATATAGATACTTCCGGGAACAATATCACGATTACAGCGAATGAAAATTTAACATTGAATGCAAAGAATTTACAAATCAATGTACAGGAAAATATGGATGTTCATGTTGGTAAGAACAAGAGCCTGCAGATTGGTGAAAATATGGCTACCCAGATTGGGCAAAACAGTCAGGTAAATGTAAACGAGAATTACATGATGAACGCTGCAAATATTACAGAAGTTGCTAAAGGGAGCCGTAAATCTAAGGCGGCAAACATTACTGAGAACTCTAAATCGCAACAAATCATCGCGGAACAGAATGTAAACATCCATGCGAAAAGTACATTGAATAGTAACAGTGGCGAACGTTCTAACTTTCACTAGGAGATGGCATATATAGAAGGATTGATCAATAGAATTACTTCAGGAGAAGTTTTTACGGAGGCGGAATCTTATACTGCTTATACGGGCGACTTTAATATGGATGCCGGTGGAGTTGGAAATTTCACTTCTGATAAGGAGGTAGTAATGAACAAGCCTGATGAGGCTGAGCAAAATGTTTCCAACGATTATATACCTGTTGTAGCTTTAGATAAAAGTAAGTCTCTTTTTGGTTGTGAACTATTGAAGCCTGATAAACCGAAGACTACAAAACTTGCTGATTTTCTGGATGCTGACAAGAGAAATCAGGTGTTGCAGGAGCTACTGATTACGGACTCAGCAGTTATCTTCAATTGTACAGTGAAGCAGGGTAATGCCAAAGCGGATGACAATGAGGGATATGTTACGGTAAAATCGAATAAACTGAAGTTTGTGGGAGCCGATAACAATCCGAAGACGGCAAAATCCTCCATTCGTTTGGAGCAGACCTATGGATCGGAACTTATATTAAAGATAACTATACCTGCAGGATTGCCGGATAAAAGCACGCATTATATAGATTTCTATGCGGATGATAATGATATGCTTTTTTTCTCTGTTTCTAATGTGTTTTGTGGTAGAATAGCGCTGATTTACAAAGAACCATTATTCAAGAAAATCTATTCGGCATATCCCAAGCCTTATAATAAAAAACCTTGTAATGAAGACCATTTTAACCAATGTGCTATCAGAATGAGTATGGCGTTAATTAACGCGGGTATACCGATTGAAGGAGTTAAAAATTTAACTAATCCCGGGGGTAATACCTATTGTAAACATAAACATGTTTTAGGCGCTTATAACCTGGCCATGCATATAGATAAAATGAATTTTTGGGATAAGCGGACTGTTTATGATGGTTCCAAAACTGACATTAGTGCGCTGGTAGTTGGTAAAACGGGCATATTGTACTTTGAAAACTTTAAAGAGGAAAATGCCGCGGGGCAGATGACCAGAAGTTCACAATACCGCCATATTGAAGTTTGGAACGGATATGCTTTAGTCAGCGGTTTTGACAGACAGATGTTTGAAGCGACAGTAATTAAGTTTTGGGAAATTAAGTAATATAGGAATGAGGTTAATACAATTATTTATATTTTATGTAGTGGCTACGGCCTTTTCATCCTGTGCGCAGAGTGGATCATCATCTTCAGGTTCGTCCGATAATGACAGTACATTACTAGTGCAAAAGCTACTAACCTATCAGACGAAAGCGGCTAATTTGAGTACAGCACATAAAAAACCAGTCAGGGAAAAGGGGATTAATGGCATTTGGATCAATTTGAAACTCAAAAACTACCTGTTGAGAGACAGTGTATCTGTCGATGGTGAATCGTTGCTGCCATTAACATTAACTGTAGATCAAAAAGGTGCTTATTTTACTTTCAAGTATGAAGGACCTGTAGAATATGATAAGATTACTGCCAGTGGAAAAGGTAAATTTTCTATAGGGGAATTTGATGCGGTGCTTAAAAATGATTCTGTGATCAGCGTAGATTTTAAATTTAAGACTATCCTTTTTGAGCGAGGCAATGTTGACAAAGATGGTATTGTTGATCTTACTACATTATTAAATGATAAACTTTTTAGCTATTCAAAATTACGCCGGCTAGTCAGTTTAAATGGCCCGCAAACAGATACAGTGAACATTCGGGCAGCAAAATCAAATTTTGCGGATGAGGTACTGTGCAGTACACTGAAAACGAATTTTAAATACAGCATCACGTATGGATACCCCTTTATTTTCGATAAGTCATTCCAACCTGCTGTATATTATCTGCATAGTACAGGTCTGGAAGACAAGCCTGTAATATACGAAATCAGCCTGGGGAAAAATGAAGTTCAGCTCAAAGATTTAACAACGAGAGAGGTGAGATATAAGTTTTTATATTAATCAGATACTTAATAATAAAACAGGATGGCAGAAAAACATTTGGTGGTACAGGGGGCGGTATGCTTGTGTAATTTTGGCACTGCTCCGGATAAGCTGAAAGTATTATCGCATAGTAAAGAATATGCTAATGATAAAGACAGCGCAAAGAAGCTAATTGCAAGTACAAAAGAAATGGGTTCAACCTTTGAAAAAAACACTTTTGGTTCCTGCGCTAAACAAAATAACAAACCCTGTACGGCGATTGTGACGGAATGGAAAGGTTATTATGAAAATACGATCCTGACAAACGGTGGCAAGATCCTGCTGGAGGATAGTAAAGCGACCTGCCCGGTTGGTGGAGCTGGCTGTATTAAAGTAGTTGACCACGGTCAGATTGCAGAAGTTAGTCAGCAAAATATGGAAAAAGCAAAACCGGAGGTGCAGCAAGCGCTGAATCCCGCTGTCGATACCAGGATGCTTGCTAAACCAGCAATGATTGAAGATGATATTTCCGAGAGTGTAAGTAACTGATAGACATGGTAAAGGGTGTAAAGAAAATTAAAGTGGAATCTGGTCTTGTCTATTCAAATATGGGAAGTCCGGGTACACTGGTGGTGGTTAAACCAGGTAATTTTGTTTGGTTTAATGTTTTAGAATGGCTTCCTGGTACAACCGCAGAAGATAAAAAGAAAAATATAGTGTGGCTTAGGCAGACAAAAGACCGTAGCGTAATTATCAGTCAGATGACTACGCTAGCTACCTATAAGTATGGTCTTAATATTGCAAGGAAACAGTGTGGCAGGTTTACCTATTATCTGGAAGCAAGTCTGTCCGGTAAAAGAGACCCATCATTTACAGGCTTGTACGTGCGCGGTTTTTGTGAACCAAAGATCATTTCATCTAAATGGTCCACAAAACTCGGTGGCGCGGATATTTCTAATAAAAAAGACATCATTAAATATGGTCATGTAGTTCACCTGAATTTATCTACCGAAGGTTTAAATGGGAATAGGTTGATCATTGAGCTTTACAACCGCGTTTTAATGAGCTTCAATAACAAAATTTTAAAGGTTTATATCAATGTAGAATGTATTGCAGGGGAGGTGAATCTGGAATTCCAGGATTTGTATTCATGGATGGTTAAGATCGATAATATCCAAACCCATGAGGAGTTTTATGTAAAGGTAAAAGATAAAGAAACAGGGAAATACGTTGCCGATGTCAAAGGTGGATTTGAACATGCACTTTATCTTAATATCAAAAATGAGGTAGTCACAACCAATTCCAATAAACCAAAAAATAATAAACCAGTTAAGGTTGGTGTGCCTGCTTTAAATGCCAATCGGTATGAACCATGTAAGTTTACCAAAATAGAAGTTACAGAGGTAACTAAAGTAAAAGGTGTAGCAAAACCTGAAACGGTGATTGTTTTTGAAGATGGAAAAACAAAATTGCTCAATCCACATATCACCAGGCAGCCTATCTCGAGATCGGTGTTTTTCAACTTTGATCAGTTTAATATACGTTCAGATGCCAATGGGGTACTAAGCAATATATTACAATTTCTACTTGAACATCAGGGCTCGATTATTCATCTGGATGCACATGCTGATGATAGAGGAACAGATGATTATAATCAGGTGCTTTCCCAGAAAAGGGCAGATATGATTAAGAAGTTCCTTGTTGATGGCGGGTTAGATGCTGCAAGGATTATTCCGGTAGGCCACGGAGAGAGCCAGCTTAAAATTAAAGGAAATCAACTTACTGAAGCTCAACATCAGCAAAACAGGCGGGCAGACATATCTTTCGATTTCAACGCACATGACAGTAACAGCATTGTATATGAAACAATAGGCCCAACGGTAAGCACAGGTAAGGATCTGATTATGTTGATACATGGTTATGACACTAAGAAGTGTTTTACTAAAAAACACAACGAGAAGAAGGTAATCTTAAAAAACATAGGTCAGGCGCTGGATAAAGGCGATAAAGAAGTCGTTAAGGTAGTAGACGACTCAAATACTATTGTACAAAAAATTTATTCTGACCTGTCCAGATACAATCCTGCACCTTTGCATTATATCTGGCCCAGATCAACTACGCCAAATCATTTCTGGTATTATATTAATAGCTGCCGCTATTATACCAATCCTGTGCGGCCAACGGTAACGGTTAAAGTTTTTCCGGATATTCAATGGACGCTGGAGTTCAAGTGGAATTTCACAGAGGCCTTTGCCTACAGTTATGGTAAGAATATGCATCCTTACGATATTGAAACGGGTAAAAAAAAGGTGATAGGTGCGGTTTTGGATGCAGAATCCGTAAAGAAAGATGGTGAAATGTCTAAGTCCTTTACCCTCGGGTTACAGGCGGAGTGGGATGAAAAATCCCAGAAGGCACAGCTGGAGGATAGCTTCGGCGAGCGGATAGCGAAGGCACTGGGCGTATTTAGAACCTTGAAAAAAGCATCCGATAAAATTGTTAAGTCGCCAGTAAATGGTGGCAAGATCTCCTTTGAAATAAAAGCACCCGTTATAGCCCTTTCCGCACAGTGGTCTCTTGAACGTCCATCTAATGCTTCACGCGAAATTGGAACATTGATAGAAATAGGTCTTGAGTCAAAGCCACTTTTAGAAGCTCAGGGTAAAATAAACCTATGGAAGATTTTTAGGAGATACGGACCAGATGCGATTTGTCCGGGAGCAGGTAAGGTTCTCGAATTTATTCTGAAGCACATGGAATCTAACCTCGAAATCAACTTCCTTGTTATTTTTACCGGAAGCATTAATTTAAAAGGTAGTGTAAAGGGAAATACTATTGCACCTAAAGACACAAGTGGCGAGATTAAGGTGGAGGGCAAAATTCAGATCACTCTCGAATTTAATGCAACTGCTAAAGGCGATATTGGGTATGCGGGATTTTCAGGTGTGATAAAAACCAATGTAGATACTTCCGTTACCGGCGGTTACAAGGCCGAGTTTGACAAAAAAGGTATAAGTGGCAAACCTATATTGAGTTTCGATGGCGTTAAAGCGAAATATGTTGCTGTCGGTACAGTGAAATGGGGATGGTTTGAACGTACATTTACGAGTGAAGGTAACTATACTATCGTGGACCCCAGTGAAGGTGAATTCGAAAGAAATTATATTTTAGGACCTTTCAATTAGGAATAAATAACAAAAAAAGAAAATGAAGAAGAATGTATTAGTTTTATTAGCAATATCTACACTAATGAGTTGCAGCGGACAGTCTCTGGATTTGTCTACAATTGATTTTAACAAACCAGCGACTGATTATCTGGATAAATTAGAACTGAGCGATGTTAAAACACAAAAGGGACATTGGGAATTAACAGGGACCGATGAAGATGGTGAACCAGTTTTGAAAGATAATGGTGAGATAAGTAAGGTGTATAATTTCGATGACGCATCAAATATGGCCAAACTAAACTTTAGTGGTCATGTTTTTGACAATGCTGTTGGTGGTAGGATAGTTGAATATAAAGGAAAAGTAGTATTCTATAGTTTCTATTTGGATAAAGGGAAAACTTTTGATGTGCTGAGCAAATTAAAAGAGCTGTTAGGAAACCCTTCCGGTTATGTACAGGATACAATCTCTATATCTAATACGGCAGTGCCATTGCTAAAAAAAGGATTGCCTGCTGCCGATGTCAAAGTGGTGAAGGATGAAATGGGTGAAAAATTTGTTTATCCAGAACAATTTATCTGGAAAAAGGACAATGTCATTTATCAATATACGCTGGTGGACGGTACTACGGTCATCGAAGGTAAAATTGTTGCAATTGAGGTCAATGCATTTAAAGACCGAATCATTTTTGGTTATCATCTGCCCAATGAAAATCTAGTGCTCTCCCCTTATATTAAATAACGCTAACATTCAAAAATGATTTAAAATCAGTTAATTTAATGATAAATAATTTCAAAGAACCTTATTATTTGGTGGACTTTAATGCATCTATATGCAATTTTGAAGTACTTGTGAATGATATGCCAGCGTTTTTAAATAACAAGGGGATGTCAATTTCATCGCATGTACCTGTAAATCATTTGATCTGCAGTAGTGGAAAACAAAGTATTCAAATCAGGGTATTACCATTGGCCGGCGAGACTACTTTACGCAAAGATAGTTTTCTGAAAATTAAAGTACAGTTCTTCGATGCCACGGGGAGTCCGGAAATAATGAGTCTGGTTCTTCACTGGGAAACCCCAGATTTGACCGAAAAACTGCTTCCGACGATAGTGCATGAGGAGGTTTTTACTGCAGACGTTCCATATCGTCAAGCCGGCTGGCATCAGTCTGAACCACTAGAGAACAATGATACTCAGGTGGAAGCGGCAGTTAATTTTTATAAAAAGGTGTATACACTGCTACGTGATGGGAAAAATGATGAATTTCTTCAGTTGCTTTCTATAAGGTTGCATGATATAGATGAAGCAACGTATATCAATGGTGCTGATAATGTGAAGGAATGGTATGAGCTGATCGGTAAATTAAAAGGGGATGGCTACATTTTATCAGATTTCCCCGAAGAGACACGATCGTTTTTATATGGGAATAAAAAGGTGCTGAATATTACAAGGATGAATGGGACACCAATATTGAATTTTGTAAATAAAGAGGAAGACACGTTTAATTTTCCTTTTTTAATCCATAAATTATTGAACCATAATGGTTATACGATCATTCGTTAATATAGCATGACGGAAAATTGGGTAGGGCATTAGTGTTTAGGGTCGAATACTGCTACAGCTGTTCTGGAATCGGCGCAGCCATAATACATGTACCATTTCCTTTTGAAAAAAGTTAATCCCTCCATAAAGACTGTTCCTGCTTTGTACTGTCCACTTTTTTCAAAAGGTTCGGTAGGGTAAAAAAATGGTTTATCCAGACGCACAATAAATTTTAGCGGGTCTTTCGCATCAAAGAGTGCCTGACCGCCGCAATAAGCTCCAGACGCGTATGCTGTATCACCCAGAGTGCCTTCTTTATTTTTTCCATTGTATAATAGCACGATACCCTTGTCGGTCAACACAGCTGGTGGACCACATTCTGTAAGGTCGCTGTCAAAGTATCCTGCGCGGGGAGCAAATAAAACTTTAAGTTTTTGATGTTCATCTTCAACGGGCGACCATTTGATTAAGTCATCCGAAGTTGCTGCGCAAACGCCTGCTTCGCCCCAATACATAAAGTATTTACCATTAATTTTGGTGATTACTTGTTTTCCATCTTTAATAGCAGTTAATATTGCGGCAGATTTTGACCACATATCTGCATATTTCCCTTGAAAAGCCTGCTTGAAAATAGGACCGTGTTTTTTCCAGTCCATGAGATTTTTCGATGTCGCCACACCGAGTCTTGCATTTTTTCTGTTCCATTGTGTGTAGAACATGACATAAGTTCCATCTTCAGTTACAGCAATTCTTGGATCTTCGCAGCCTCCAGGCCATTCCATTTCCTTCTGATTATCTTCTGCAGGGTAGAATACAGGTTTTTTTTTCCTTTTGAAAGTTAAGCCGTCAGTGCTTTCCGCATAGCCCAGCCTTGATGTCCTGAACCCAATGCCCACTCCTGATTTGTCTTCTGCTCGGTATAAAACCACGATTTTACCTTTGTAAATCGTTGAGGCCGGGTTGAAGGTATCATTCGATTCCCAGTAAACATTTGTCTTTTTTAGTGGATCAAAAAAGAATGTTGTGCTATCCGGGGAGATGATTGGATTAATAGTTGCCGGACGTATGAAATGACCAAATGCCCAGGATGGCAGTGCTGCCTTTTCTTGTGACTGCGCATGCTGCAGGAGGGTGAACAGCAGGAATAGGGAAATAATTCTTTTCATTATCAGGGAAATTATAAATGAATATACCTGATTTATTGATTTTTAACTAAAGAATCAGTGTAATTAATCGTGGTTATGTACTGTCACTATTCGTTGGAATACTTCACCTTCATGTCTGATCACAATAGTAAAGTCGTAGTGGTCATATTTCACTTCTTTCAGAAAATCAACCAGCACCGGTTTTAAAAAATCAATAAATTTTAAGCTATAGTCTTCAAAGCTGCCATGTATAAACTTCATCCTGTAAGGTTCCTTAAATTCGTAGAAATTGAAGATGATCGCAGCGTCTGTATTGTCTACAAATCTGGTCTTACTCGGAATATTGAAGTTAAGATTTGGATTAAGCTTGATGTAAGTTACAATCTTATGCTGCAATAATTCGATTACATCACTGTAGTCTATTGTACGTGTAAGCATATAATGGTTTTTAATAAAACAAGTATACTAAAAAAATTAGTATACAAAGAACAATCGTAGTTTTTTCTGCAATTGCTATTAAGGATATGATGGTAGTTCTTTTATTTAATATGTAAAATGTAGCAGAAATCTGTTTTAATACGTTTAGCTATACATGAAGAAAATAGTGTTCCTGCTGATCTTAACATCAGTAATAATCAGTTGTAAAACAGTAAAGCCTGCTGGTGATAAAAATGCCGTTACTTTAGACGGTAAAATCGAAAAAATAGAGATGTCTACCTTCCAGTACGGTACACACCTTTTGAAAAAAGATGGCAGGTCTTATGCTTTGAGAACTTCAACTGTAAAACTGGATGATTATACCAATAAAGATGTTATCGTGAAAGGTGTTAAAGTTGAAGGTTATCCGCTAGAGAATGGTCCGGAATTGATTGATGTAAAAGAGATTACGGTTAAGTAGGTGAGGCGGTGGCATTAACACATTATTATCCTTGTGTTAAATGATTTTCTGCCATTTTTGCCGGGCGAAACTTTGCCTATATTTGTCCTGATTAAGAAGTTAATTAAAGTAGAGCGCTGATCTGGCGGCATGCTGAAGGTTCGATTCCTTCCTCTACATCTAAAGCGCAAACAATTATGGAACTGAATTATTCAATCATAGCAATTGTTCTGCTCATTGTCATTATTCTTGTTATCTTATTTATTAGAAGGAATAAAAAGGATAAGAGGAATATGGAAAAGGATCTCGGCGCGGCAGAGGTAAAACCTGAACAGCAAGATAAGGGCAGTATTTAGCCCGATTCGTATCATGAGTTGGCATTTTTGACATGCCTGTTACTATTTTGATTTGAATTCCCTATTATTCTTAATAGATTCAGATCGAATATGAAATATCCTGAAACAAAGCAGACAGATACAAAAGATAATTACTTCGGAACAATCATAAACGATCCATACCGCTGGCTTGAGGATGATGAATCATCAGAAACAGGAGCATGGGTTGATGCACAAAACAAGGTCACACATGCTTATGTGGAGCAGATTCCATTTCGCCAGCAGATTAAAGACCGCATTACTACCCTAATGAATTATGAGAAGTTTTCAGAACCTTTTAAAGAAGGGAACTATACTTATTTTTACAAAAATACCGGGCTTCAGAATCAAAGTGTGTTGTACCGCCAGCAACTAAATGAGGAACCTGAAATATTCCTCGATCCGAATACTTTTTCTAAAGATGCTACAACTTCAATTGCGGGGATCAGGTTTTCAAAAGATGGAAGTCTGGTGGCCTATCAGACTTCTGCTGGCGGATCTGACTGGACCAATGTAGTGGTGATGGATGCCATAACGAAAGAGGTTATTGGTAGCCATCTAAGTGATATTAAATTTTCTGACCTTTCCTGGCGCGGGAATGATGGCTTTTATTATAGTACTTACGATAAACCTTTAGCAGGAAGTCAGTTATCTGGCAAAACAGAACATCATAAATTGTACTATCATCAAATTGGAACGTTGCAGGCAGACGATCAGCTTGTTTTTGGTGGAGAATACACCCCAAGAAGATATATCGGAGCCGATGTTACAGAAGATGAACGTTACCTTGTCATTACCGCCGCAAACTCTACTTCTGGTAATGAGTTATACCTGAAAGATCTTTCAATAGCAGATGCTCCGATCATTACTTTAGTTGATAATTTCGATCAGAATCATTCAGTAATTTACAATGTAGGAAGCAAGTTATACATTCATACAGATCTTAATGCACCCAATGGTTTTGTAGTTACGGCTGATGCGGGGCAGGCTACGCCTGAACACTGGCAGGTACTGATACCTGAAACAGCTCATGTTTTAAATCCTTCAACTGGCGGTGGAAAGCTCTTTGCCAATTATATTAAAGATGCTGTATCCGTGGTGACACAGTACGATACGAATGGATTGAAAGAACATGAAATCACATTGCCTGGCTTGGGCACTGCGAAAGGTTTCCACAGTAAAAGTTTTGAAAAAGAGCTTTTTTATACATTTACGTCCTACGTTTATCCGGCTACAATTTTTAACTATTCTGTTGTTACGGGACAGTCTGAAATGTACAGGAAATCGGGGGTAGATTTTGAATCCTCCGACTATGTATCAGAACGGATCTTTTTTACTTCAAAAGATGGTACACAGGTTCCCATGATTATTACCTACAAAAAAGGATTGATAAAGGACGGCAATAATCCTACGGTTATTTATGGTTATGGAGGATTTAATGTGAGTTTAACACCAGCATTTAGTACTTCTGTAGTTGCGCTTCTGGAGCAGGGAGGAATTTATGCAGTGCCTAATCTTCGGGGTGGTGGGGAATATGGAGAAAAATGGCATCATGCGGGTACGAAAATGCAGAAGCAGAATGTATTTGATGATTTTATAGCCGGCGCAGAATATTTGATTACAAATGGGTATACATCCAGCAATTATCTTGCAGCTATGGGTGGATCAAATGGGGGGTTGCTTGTTGCTGCTACAATTGCACAGCGACCTGATTTGTTCAAGGTAGCTTTCCCTGCAGTAGGCGTTTTAGATATGTTGCGCTACCATCAGTTTACGGCGGGAGCAGGCTGGAGCTTTGACTATGGCACAGCAGAAGATTCAAAAGAGATGTTTGAGTATTTGCTGGCTTATTCTCCCCTGCACGCATTGAAGGCTGGTGTTGGTTATCCAGCTACATTAATCACCACTGCTGATCATGATGACAGAGTTGTACCTGCGCATTCGTTCAAATTCGCGGCACAGCTGCAGCGGTTACATGGTGGAGCATCTCCTGTACTCATCAGGATTGAAAAAAACGCCGGTCATGGTGCTGGTAAACCAACAGATAAAGCAATTGAAGAAATCGCTGATAAGTGGGCATTTCTATTTTATAATATGGGACATAGTCTAAAAATGAAAAATGATGAACAGTAATCTTGATAATAAGGTAGTAGTGTGTTTTGGAGAAATACTTTGGGATGTACTGCCATCAGGAAAAACGGCAGGTGGTGCACCAATGAATGTAGCGTATCATCTACAGAAAATGGGGATAGACAGTAAAATGGTGAGTAGGGTAGGAGATGATGTGCCGGGAAAAAAAATGCTGGAATTTTTAGAAGGAAACGATTTATCCACTCAATTCATCCAAGTGGATAAAAAAAATAATACCAGCGAGGTACATGCGGTAATTGGAGAAAATGATGAAGTTACCTATGATATTATTTATCCTGTGGCCTGGGATTATATCCAATGGCTGCCTGAGCAGGAGGACTTACTAACAAATGCAGATGCATTTGTTTTTGGTAGTCTTAGTGTTAGAGATGCTGTGTCTAAAGAAACATTGTTTAAGATGCTGGACTATAGTGATTACCGGGTTTTTGATATCAACCTGAGGGCACCTCATTTTTCGGCAGAACTGATTGCTGGGTTGCTTCCGAAGTCGCACCTGGTAAAACTGAATGCCAATGAACTAATGATGATGGCTGAATGGTTCGATCCATCGTGTACTACAGAGTCTGCTTGTGTAAAGATGATGTTTGAGCGTTTCAAGATTCAGGAATTATTAGTTACCAAGGGAAGTAAAGGAGCAAGTTATTACACTGCAGATAAACAGTATGATGCTGCCGCACATCCGGTTAAGGTTAAAGATACGATCGGAAGCGGCGATTCTTTTCTTGCTGCTTTTTTAGCTGTGAAACTTACAGGTGGTTCTCTGGAAGATGCGTTGAAATATGCTGTTGGTATGGGCGGTTTTATCACTTCAAAATCAGGTGCATGTCCTGCTTATGAAAAAGGTGATTTAGATCTCTTTATTGCATCTCAGGAAAGGGCTGGTTGATCATTTATTCCTATATTCATAGCATCTGTTTGTTGATTTAGAAAAGTTATAATGAATGTCGTTCAGTTTGCAGTACCCCTGTCTAAAGATTCCATAGTTATTGAAGAGGATGTTCTTCCTTACTTCTATAACTATTTTCACAGGCATGAAGAAATGCAAATCACATTGATAGTTAAGGGCGAGGGCAACCTGATCATTGACAATTATACCCAAAGGTTTTCTGCCGGCGAGGTTTATTTCATCGCAGCAAATCAGCCCCATATTTTTCAATCGGATCCCTCTTATTTTGAGGATACGATTGAAAATAAAGTGCATGCTATACATCTGTATTTTGATTCGGAAACGCTGTTGAGCAGTTTCGTGAGTTTACCAGAGCTCGGGCAGATTATGCATTTTATTGAGAATGTGAATTATGGTATCCAGATTCCTCAGGAAAACTCAGCAGAAGTGATTGCTGTGGTGCAAAAAATGGTTGCACTTTCTGGTGTTCCAAGATTGTTAAAATTCATTGAGTTACTGCATTACCTTTCCATCGATCTGAAGGAATTTAAATCCTTATCTTCAGGTAATTCAAGAAAAGTAATTGGCGGTAAAGAAAGTCTGAGAATGGACAAGATTTATAAATTTACACTCAGTAATTATGCGAAAGATATTTCACTGGATATGGTAGCCGAAATCTGTCATATGACTCCTCAGGCATTTTGTAAGTACTTTAAAAAGCATACGAGTAAAACATATATTACTTTTTTACATGAGATACGGATCAATGCCGCTTGTGATAAAATAATAAAAGGCGAAATTGACGGAATATCTTCCGTCGCTTTCGCCACAGGTTTTAACAGTGCTATTAATTTCAATAAGGTATTTAAGAAGTTTACCGGCGTTGCCCCCAGAGACTATTTAAAGAAATACAAGGTGCAGCAGCTATCTTAAATTATTTAATGGACATAATTACATCTCCGATAATATCACAGCAAATATGTATCTCTTCTTCAGTGATCACTAATGGCGGAGAAAAACGAATCGTGTGCTGATGAGTAGGTTTAGAAAGTAGTCCCTTCTTCATTAACGCGAGACAAACGTTATAGGCTGTACCCGTTTTTTCACCCGGAATAATATCTATTGCATTTAACAGACCTTTGCCCCGTACTGCGCTGATCAAGTCTGGCCTTTTCTCTTTCAAAGCCAGCATCCTTGCCCGAAAAATTTCTCCCATCGCAAATGAATTATCGGTGAGTGCTTCGTTTTCCATCACCTCTAGACTGGCTATGGTAACTACTGCGGCAAGCGGATTACCACCAAAAGTGGATCCATGTTCTCCAGGTTGGATGCAAAGCATAATATCATCATCGCATAAAACAGCCGATACTGGCAATACACCACCAGATAATGCTTTTCCAAGGATAAGTATGTCTGCCTTTACGCCATCATAGTCACTCGCTAAACGTTTACCGGTTCTGCCTATTCCGGTTTGTATTTCGTCAATGATTAACTTTACATTGTATTTTTTGCAGATATTATGGGCGCCAGTAAGATACCCGTCATCAGGAATCAATACTCCGGCTTCACCCTGAATAGGTTCGAGCAGGAAAGCACATATTTCCGGATGTTGTGCCAGTGTGTTTTCCAACGCAGTTAAATCATTGTAAGGAATAATATGATAGCCCGGCATCATGGGTCCGAAGCCGTCAGTACTCATAGGATCTGTCGAGAAGGAGATAAGCCCGGTGGTGCGACCATGAAAATTTCCATCTACTACAACTATCGCCGCAGAGCCTGGTGTTGAGCCTTTCTTTTTATAGCCCCATTTACGTGCCAGCTTAATCGCTGTTTCTACTGCTTCCGCTCCGGAATTCATGAATAATGATTTTTCATAACCGAAATACCGACAGATATATTCCTCGGCAGGACCTAGTTTATCGTTGTAAAATGCTCTGGAAGTTAGTGTAAGTGTTTTTGCCTGGTTAATCATTGCTTCAATAATGGAAGGATGGCAATGTCCTTGATTAACGGCGCTATAGGCAGACAGGAAGTCATAATATTTATTTCCTTCTTCATCCCATACATTTACTCCTTTACCGCTGGTTAGTACTACCGGTAGAGGACTGTAATTATGTGCTCCGTATTTTTTCTCTTTTTCTATTGCAGCTTGTGTAGCAGATATCATTTCCATTTATTCTATTTTTATATTGATGTATTTATATCTCGATATACATACATCAATTATTTTTACATAGATATCAAAGAAAATCCTGAAAAAATACAGATATTAATATTGGTTAAGTATCAGACAATATTGATTAATGCCGGCTTGTTCTTATTTCCCAAAATCGGAAAAACAGTCGGCATATAACCGCTGAACATATTGAAGGATATCTTCTTCAATCTCCAGATCATGCATAGGGAATTCAGGAATTTGATTATGTTGTATGATAGAAAAGTGTTTGATAAATTCTATCATATGAAATCTTTCCTGCAACTGTTTATTTTTCTGATAAAGCGAAAGCAGCCCTAGTTCAAATTTACTTTTTCTGGTTAGAATATTCATGCGTTCAACGTTAAGAGACGTATAAACGAAAATAGGTATATGATTGTTTAAAAATAAATCAAAGGGCTGTTCAACTTGTTCAAATCTAGATTTGCAGTGTATAAAATTGTTTTAGTTCTAATACAGCCTGCAACCTGTTTTGATTTGATAACAAAAAAGTTTGCAGGCTGTAATGAACTAGTAACACTTTATTTTTCATCTTTTGCAATGGTATTGCTTTTTGAGAGGAGACTGGCGTTTTCTGCCATACTGATAAATTCTGAACGATATCTTTCTTTATCTTCACCTAAAGCTCCTTTAGCTCTTGCGATGAGCCGGTTGAAATCAGACTGCTGCTTAAAATCAGATCCACGCAATAACATTCCCAATTCTGCCACAGCACTTGAAAATCTGAAATCGTTGCTGGTTAATTTCAAGGCGAGGGGCTTATCATTTACAACAACTGACTTCATCTTACTTTTATTGGAGTCTGGGTTTTTATACCTGAATTTAATCGTAACCATTTCAGCAGATTCGTTTAAGACCTGTGCTTTCGGAGCTTTCTGATATTTTAGTGGATCTACGTTCGTTAAAAAGCTGTCTTTTATTCCAGAGGGAATAATTTCATATAAAGCAGTAACGGTGTGACCAACTCCCATATCACCACCTATTTTCTGATCATTGTTAAAGTCTTCTTTTTCCATTAATCTGTTTTCATAACCTACTAAACGATAAGCCTGAACTAATGCCGGATTAAATTCTATTTGTAATTTTACATCCTTCGCTACCGTGAAAAGGGTGCCACCAAACTCTGTAACCATCGCTTTTCGTGATTCCG
>Ga0247810_10001210_pt1 | contig 17241 bp, 9 predicted proteins | sample UWRJL119311C1_FD_179918 | JGI IMG/M metagenome (GOLD analysis project Ga0247810, IMG submission 179918) | Plant litter microbial communities from Arlington Agricultural Research Station in Wisconsin, United States - UWRJ-L119-311C-1 | ecosystem: Environmental > Terrestrial > Plant litter >...
ATATTCAATACCAATAAGATTTAAATTTAAAGATTCAAAAGGCTGTATTATTCGTAATATGGCCTTTTGTCTTATTATGACTATTTGATGTAGTAAGCACCCTTAAGTTCTGTAATGGTTGCCGGTATTTTATACTTTTCGAAGCTTTTATATGCGTGCTGCAGATTTGTCCACAGACCTTTATGCTGAGGATACAAAGCAGTATAATGTTTCATATTTTGAGCAGACATACGAAAAGGATAGATATTTACCGGAATCTTATCCTGTCCGCTATTACGAGCCTCTACCGCAAGAATGTAAACTTCTTTAATCTTATCATCATTCAATGGAATACAGCCAACCGTTACGCAGTTCCCATGAATATAGATGTCGCTCCCAGGCCTGTTATGCTTACCTGTCCTGAGCAAGTCGATACTATTTGGATAGTTGATACCAAGGGAAAGATGAAAGCTGCTCATTGGATTAAATGCGCGCAAATAATAGAAGCCCTCAGGAGTTTGCCTGTCATTTTCTTTCACCTTTGGCCCCAGTGTACCCGAATGGGCACAAAAGTCATAAGTCCTGAATAGCGTATAAGTTTTAGACGATTTGTCTTTTAACCATAGTTCTAATTTGCCCTCAGCCTTGTAGGCATTGAGTACTAGATCAATATTCCCTTTATACCCTTTACTTTTCAAGTCATGATTTAAAGTTGTCCATTTTTCCTGATAAGCGTTTTTTACACGTTCAAATTTAAGCTGTTCTGCTTTAAAAGTTTGCTGGGCATTTGCGGTAAGGGTCAGGGATAATAAGACTAACATTAAGCAACTGAATTTCATGGATATAGATTTAAACAAAACTAATAATTTCCAGCACTCTATATGGTATTTATTAAGATAGGCTGATCGGGTATTTGATACTATCCCAGGGTTGTAACAACATTTTTATTCCTGGTATAACACTTAAATTGATATTTTAGCCGGATGCAGGATTTCCCATTATACTTTGAATTAGGCTGGCAGCACATATTAGACTGGAAAGGATATGACCATATCCTTTTTGTAATGGTCTTATGTGGGGTTTATACTATAGCTGAATGGCGAAAGGTCTTAATTCTGGTTACTGCTTTTACTATCGGACACAGTATTACGCTTGCATTAAGTGTGTTAAAAATTATTACTGTAAATACCGACCTGATTGAATTCCTTATCCCTGTTACTATTTTTATCACAGCATTATCCAATATTTTATCTAAGAATGCAAAGCATAAAAACATTACTTTCAAATACGCATTAGCATTATTCTTCGGATTAATCCATGGAATGGGCTTTTCCAACTATTTGAACAGTTTACTCGGCAAGAGCATTAATATCGTTGCGGAATTATTTGCATTCAATGTAGGGCTTGAATTTGGCCAGATCATCATTGTGCTCATCACCCTCCTGATTTCTTTCATCCTGATTAACATGATCAAAGTAAAAAAATGGGACTGGAATTTCTTCCTTTCTTCCGCAATATTCGGGATTTCCTTTATTATGGCAGTGGAGCGTTTGCCAGGATTATTCCATTGATCTTTAAGATTTTTCATTTGATTCATTCTTGTTTTTTTAAGTTTAAGCAAATGTAAATCCTGGCTTTAATAAAATAAAACATCAGGATGGTCATGTCCGTAATTGTCCTCTGCTGTCCAAAATTGTCCGGCTGCTGGAGGGAGTGATTAGCATTATTGAATCGTTGGGGCAGTGTTAAGGTAAGTCTAGGGTACGAGTAGGTTTAAACTAGGGTGAGTCCGGTTAAAATTCACTAGTTAAAAAGTACTGGACTCACCCTAGACTTACCCTAGAAGATCCCTAGTCTAGCCCTAAGCAGTATATAGGCCTTCCTACAGCAGAGAGGTACTTTTTTAACATTTTAACTTCGAAAAAGAGTCCGGGTGCTGCTGAAAAATATTTAGAAAAGCTGAGACGTTATATCGCGGGCCGCCGCTATGTGAGCTTACGGAGCATTACCAGACCGCTAATATGGAGAATTAAAGGATGCATTAAAAAAATATCATACAAAAAAAAATAACCACAATAAGCAGCTATCTAAATACCTTTGCAATATGAGCCAAACGAACGCAGTTACTGTGCCAGATGAAGTAGTCATGAATAAAATCTATATGGTGTGGAGACCAAAGTGTTGAAACAGGCCGTAAGGCGTAATATGACTCGTTTTCCGGAAGACTTTATGTTTGAAATGAACAAAGAAGAGCTGGATAGTTTGAGGTCACAAATTGTGACCTCAAAGGAAGGACGTGGCGGAATACGCTATATGCCTTTTTGCTTTACGGAACAGGGAGTGACCATGTTGTCTTGCGTATTAAACAGTCAAAGGGCTATCCATGTCAATATACAGATCATCAGGATCTACACTAGTATACGTGAAATGCTGATAGCACATAAAGATGTGTTCATTAGGGTAGAACAGGCTGAAAAACAGTTAATTAAACATGATCAGAAAATCGAATTGCTTTTTACTTATCTGAGTAAATTCATTGAAAAGGAAGACAAGCCAAGAACAGAAATCGGCTTTAAACGTAAAGGTAAATAATCTCCACCCCACCCCTGCAGGGCTTCAAAAGCAACTTTTTATTTCTAATAAAATTGGCAATATTCTATATGAAAATTGCCAATTTTAATGGCTTGTTATCCTTACCAGAGATTTGATGACTAGGTTTGTTTAAAACAACCCCAACTGTCCTTTATCGTCAATATCAACATCATCGGGATTAGTAATCTCCAGTTTAATGTCTTTATTAGGCTTATTCTCTTTGGTTACTTTGCTCTTTGCATCGTCCCATTTTTTCTTTTTTACTACCGGAGCTTTAGCTTCCTCGGCCTTTACTTCCTGCTCATTAGTTGTCGCTTCCGGTTCTGTTAGTTTAACCTCTGGAACTTGCTTCTTTTCTTCGGGTTGCGTAGCAGATTTCTCAACAATCACTTCATTTTCGATTGCTATATTCTCTGCTTCTGTCTCCTTTTCTTCTTGAGGTATAACAGGCATTTCAGCCTTCACCTTAGGTGTTTTAATTTTGGGAGCATCAATTTCCTTTTGAGGCACAGTAATTTCAGGTTTTTCTTCAATCACTGCAGCTTTCGCTACAGGTAAGACTTCTTCCGCTGATCTTACTTCATCATCGGCTGCAGTATCTTCTTCCATAGCCAAAGTATCATCATCACGCTCATCAGAGTTCGCATCTACCTCGGTTTCTACCACCGCACTATCTGATGTATCGCCAGTTTCAGTATTGTCATTTTCATCTGCCTGACCAGCGCTTTCTTCAGTAATTTCGTCATCCAGCGCAGCTTCCTGCTCCTCATGGTTTGAAATACTGATGTTCTTCACGTCATGCTGACTTAACCTGTTTCCATTCGCTTTGATACCTTTGACATCGATGAATTCGGTCAGCAGAATCTCGATGGTTTCAGGAATCTGCGTTTTACCTTTCAGTAGATCAACAGTTAACGTTGCTGCCGGATTACTCGTCAGGTACAAGAATTTAGATCCTGTTTCCTCACTAATCAGCGTTTGTTTTCTTCCTATAGCAATCGGCTCAAATACAAACCTTTTGATATAGTAGTTTTTGGCCTTTCCTTCGTAATGTACTACGCCAAATGCTTTTTCCGGATCAAACTTTTGAATCAGCAGCAGGTCGGCATCAAAATGGTTACTCAGCTCAAATGAACTCAGTTCATACCATCCCTCCTTATGTACCTGCAGAATTTTGTCATCTCCATCAAATTCACCCAGGTATTTACCTCTGCCATCAACATTCAATCGTCTTAGCAGACTATCATACCATATTTTAAGACCTGATAAGGTGGAAACACCTTTGCTTTTCAGCAAAATCTTTTTAATTGGGTATTTAGAGACTATATTTCCCTGTGAAGCACGTCCCTTAATTGCGATATCAGCAAAATCAATATCAAACTGCAGTTTTTTCAGCTTGGTATGTGGTTTCAGCATGACTGTAATAATTTCTGCCTCTCCGTTAGGATTAGGTGTGAAATACAATATTTTAGAACCTTTACTGCCTTTTGTCAGGTCGTATTCTTTATCACGCGTTACGCCCAGTACAGCAAAACGTTTGATATAAGAAACGCCACTGGCAGCATCTTTATAGATCAGATTATAGATCGTACGTTCGTCATTTTTCTTGAAAACCTGCGCATGGATAATACCCTTACCCACAAACTGTTTGTCGGCAACTTTAGAAACAATGCACTTGCCATCTTCTCTAAAAACAATGATATCATCCAGATCTGAACAGTCTGCAATAAACTCATCCTTTTTTAATCCCGTTCCAACAAATCCGTCTTCACGGTTCATATATACTTTAACATTTGCCAGAGCCACTTTAGAAGCCTCTACCCTGTCAAATAAGCGGATTTCAGTTTTACGCTCCCTGCCCTTACCATATTTGTCTTTTAAACGCTGGAACCATGCTATTGCATATTCCGTTAAGTGACGAAGATGGTTTTTCACTACTTTGATCTCATCAGCCAATGATTTCATCTGATCGTCCGCCTTTTTCACATCAAAACGCGTGATGCTACTCATCGGTTTATCAATCAGCTTCTTCAAATCTTCAGGCTGAATTTCCCGGTATAACTGTGCAGCAAACGGCGCAAATAAACCATTTAAAACTTCAGTTACCCGTTCAAAGTTATTCGAGTTTTCATAGTCAGGGTGTTTGTACATCCCTTCCTGGATAAATATCTTCAGCAATGAACTGAAAAAGATTTTTTCCTGCAACTCATGCAGTTTAATCTCCAGTTCCTGTTTCAGCAGGTTTTTAGTATTCTGCGTATTTTGGTTCAGGATATCATTTACGCTCAGAAACTGAGGTTTATCATCTTTAATAATACAGGTATTAGGAGAGATGGAAACTTCACAAGAGGTAAATGCATATAAAGCATCAATAGTAACATCCGGAGATATACCCGGAGCCAGCTGAATCACAATTTCTACATGTGCAGCTGTATTGTCTTCGATCTTTTTGATCTTGATCTTACCCTTGTCATTAGCAGACAGGATACTATCTATCACAGAGCCGGTTGTTGTACTATAAGGAATTTCAGTAATAACCAGTGTCTTTTTATCTTTTTCGGTGATTTTAGCACGTACACGTACTTTACCACCACGCATTCCTTCATTATAAGCAGAAAAATCTGCCATACCACCGGTGAAGAAGTCGGGCAGGATATTAGGTCTGTTGCCTTGTAAAATTTCTATTGAAGCATCCAGCAGCTCAATAAAGTTGTGCGGCATTACTTTCGTTGCCAGCCCCACGGCAATCCCCTCAGCTCCCTGTGCAAGTAACAAAGGAAATTTAACCGGTAAAGTAAGCGGCTCATTGTTACGTCCGTCATAACTGAGCTGCCAGATCGTAGTATCCGAATTAAATACTACCTCATTTGCAAACTTAGATAAACGTGCTTCAATATAACGCGGTGCCGCAGCACTGTCGCCCGTAATCGGATCTCCCCAGTTACCCTGGCAATCAATCAACAGATCTTTTTGACCTATTTGCACCATTGCATCGCCGATAGATGCATCTCCATGCGGGTGATACTTCATCGTATTTCCGATAACATTCGCCGCCTTATTGAAACGTCCGTCGTCCATCTCTTTCAGGGAGTGCATAATCCTCCGCTGAACAGGTTTTAAACCATCATTAATATGGGGCACCGCACGGTCCAAAATTACATAAGAGGCATAATCGAGAAACCAGTTTTCGTACAGACCATTAATAGGAATTACGTTGTGTTTTGTCTCTTCGTTTACGTTATTATCTAATTCGTCGCTCATCAAGAAAATTGTTGGATGCTGTAAATATAAGGCATCCTGTGAAATTTTGGGAACACAATTTTCCCACAGTTTGTGACTAAATGAATTATATAGCTAAAATACAGTTTATTTTGACAGGCGCTCCTCTACAAATGCAAAAGGAAGCAAACTTTTAACTCCTTTCACTTTGAGGATCTGCCCGCCGATACAGTAGAATATAACTTCTATTTCTTTTTTCTGCTTTTGTTCAAATTCAGACATCACCTGTAAGCAGGCCCCACAGCAAGTAACCGGCTGTATAATTTTGAAATTATCGGTATGCGCGGTAATTACCATACTTTCAATAACGGCATCCGGATAAGCCGCACCAATGGTGAATAGCGCAACGCGCTCTGCACACAAACCTGAAGGGTAAGCCAGGTTTTCCTGGTTACTGCCTAAAATAATTTGCCCGTCAGCCAGCCTTACTGCTGTCCCCACTTTAAAGTTTGAATAGGGCGAGTAAGAGCTTTGTAATGCTTTTTCAGCTGCCGCACACAGCAGCTGGTCTTTCATTTCCAGTTCATCAAGATGGTCATATGCCTCGTATGAAATGGAAAAGTTTAATTTATTTATCATAGGTATCAGAATCAGGCAGCAATCATGAAAATATCAGAATTATGCTGGCATTTTTATATTGGGCATCTAATATAAGGTTTAAAGTTCAAACCCCGCCGGGGAGCAAGCAAAATATATTGAACAAAGTTTTAAATTAATTAAACAAAAGATCAGCACTCTTGTAGTAATAAAGAATAAACCAGCATGGCATGGTTTTAGTTAGCGTTTTCCATATTAAAAACTTAAAATTCACATCACATTGAATAAATACGTACGCAAAAGTTTAAAGGTTGTTTTGTGGGTCTTTGCCATCATCATCATGCTGGTAGTGGCTGTCGCCGTGTCTTTAAACGTTCCGGCTGTTCAAAACTTCGTCAAAGGTAAAGCGATCAATTACCTGAAAAATAAAACCCATACTGAAGTCAGCCTCGAAAGTATCAAAATTGCGCTTCCCAAAGATGTGGTATTGAACAAGTTTTATATGGCGGACAAAAAAGGTGACACCTTACTGTATGCACAGAAACTTTCGGTAGACATCAGCTTATTCAAGTTGCTTAAAAATACGGTAGAGATTAACAGTATTGAGCTGGAGAAATTACGTGCAAATGTGACCAGAATTGATCCGGATACGACTTTTAACTATCAATTCCTGATTGATGCGTTCATGTCTGAGCAGAAAAAACCAGAAGATCAGGTACAGAAAGACACGACTTCAACTATGAAGTTCTCGGTAAATAAAATCAGCCTTACGGATATTGGAATTGTATTCAGGGATGATGTTATTGGTAATGATGTAAGCGTGAAATTGGGTGAGTTTAAAACCAATATCAAGGACTTCGACATGGCCAATCAGCATTATGTAATTAAAGATCTGCTGTTAAAAAACACTTCACTAAAGTATTTACAGCAGAAACCCCTTACAAAACTTGCCGCTGTAGTGGAAGAAAGTCTGGATACAGCGAAATCCGAAACCGGAAAATTGCCACTGGTTGAAGTGCAGGATATCGCGCTGAACAATGTGAAGATAAAATATGATGATATGCTTTCTGATACAAGAGCAGATCTGGATGTGAATGAGTTAACGCTAACCAAGCTTTTTGCTGATCTTACAAAAACTGATATTAGACTGGACGATGCAACGCTGAAAAAATCAAATATTCTGTTCGCATTCAAACCGGCGGCACCTGTAAAAGGAGCCGACACTGTTGCTGCTGCTAAACCATCAGCCATGGCTATATTGGTGAGCAAGCTTAATCTCGCAGAAAACAATATACAATTTGATAATCTTGGAGCTAAGCCCACTCCAAAGGGAATGGATTTTAATCATCTAAAAATAAACAAGCTGGGTCTGGAAGCCGAAGCTCTTTCCTACAGCGCTGCTGGCATTAAAGTAAATGTGAAAAGTGGAACACTGAAAGAAAAAAGTGGTTTCGAGCTTTCAAAACTGCAGGGGAATGTCGTTTACAATGATAAAATGGTCAAAATCAATGACCTCATTTTTAAAACGCCAAATACAAATATTGAGAACAATACAGAGTTGAATTATACTTCACTGGAAGACTTAACGAAACATCCTGAACGTGTGAAGTTATCATTACAGGTTAAAAACTCTGTTTTGGGTTTAAAAGATGCTACCTATTTCAGCGATGCTGTACCTGCAAATTACAGGAATGAAAAGATTAAGATCAATGCGAAAGTTAGCGGGCATATGAATAACCTGGTGATCCCTCAATTGCAGATCAGCGGACTAAAGAGCACAAATATAGATGTTACGGGTACCGTAAAAGGGTTACCAGATGTTAACAAAACTTTCCTTGACCTGAACATTAAACGTTTCTCTCTATCTAAGGGAGATCTGCTGGTAGTGATTCCTAAAAAATCACTGCCTGCAAATATAGAATTGCCTAACAGGATTGTAGCTAATGGTAAGTTCAAAGGTTCAATGACCAATTTCAATACTGGTTTTAATATCAATACAGATATGGGATCGGCAAAACTGCTGGCTTCAATGAAAGGGCCTAAAGGAAAAGAAAGTTATACGGCAGATATCAACCTGAATAATTTCAACGTGGGCAGGTTAATAAAAATGCAGCCTACTTTGGGAAGAATAACTGTTAAGGCGAAGGTTAATGGAACGGGACTGGATGCAAAAACAGCCAATGTCAAATTAAATGGGCAGGTGGTGAGTGCTTATTACAATAAATATACCTACAGGAATTTAGTATTGAACGGAACTTATGCTGCTCAGAAATTAAACCTGAAAAGTAATATGGCGGATAGCAATGCTAATTTCAACCTTACTGCTTTAGTAAATATGGCTGGCAAATATCCGGCAGTAAAGGCGGACCTGAATTTGAAGCAGGTGAATCTGCAGCAACTGAATTTTAGTCCGACTCAACTTTCGTTAGCGGGAGTGGTTAAAGCGGATATTAAAACTGCTGATCCTGATTATCTGAATGGTGATGTAAGCATCAGGGCGCTGCAGGTAGTGAAAGATGGTGAGCGGATCAATGTAGACACGATAGATGTACATTCGGAAGCTGATGCAAATCATAACCTGCTTAGCCTGAAATCAGAAATACTAAGTGCTCGGGTAGATGGTAAATATCAGCTGACTAACCTGGCCGCTGCCATGATCAACCAGATCAATAAATATTATGCTTTTGGTGTAGTAACTAAAATTCCGGAACAGCGCTTCAGGTTCAGTATGAATATTTACAATAGTAAACTGCTCAAACAGTTTGTACCGACATTAACTACCTTCTCTCCTTCACGGATCAGCGGTTTACTGGACACGCAAAAGGACAGCCTGATCATGAATGCATGGTTCCCACAGGTGGTTTATGGCGATTACAAGGTAGACAGTACAAAGTTAACGGTAGATAATGCGAACCAGCAGCTGAATTATAAGTTACTGGTAGGTCACGTACAGAGTCCTTCATTAGCCTTATACAATACGGAATTAAGCGGACAGGCTGATAATAATGTGCTTGGCGTAAATATCTTTTTGAGAGATAGTAAGCTTAAAGACAAATATATGCTAGGTGGTACTTTCAAATCAATGGACAAGAATTTCCGCTTTAGTTTCGATCCGAATAAATTATTGCTTGATTACGAGAAATGGGCAGTATCACCAGAAAATTATATCCAGTTTGGGGCCTCGGGTATCCTTGCCAATCAGTTTAATCTGAGTAAGGACAATCAGTTGCTGAGCATAAATAGCCTGAATGCAACGCCTAACTCCCCTCTTAAAGTAGAGTTTAAAGATTTCAGAATAGAAACACTAACTAAGTTTGCAGCGCAGGACAGCGCTTTAGTAGGCGGCGTAATTAATGGTACAGTGGATGTAAAGGAATTAATGGGCAGCCCTAAATTTGAAGCCAACATGACTATTGATCGGCTGCGTTACCAGAAAGACCAGCTGGGCACATTGCGTGTGGCCGTAAATAACAATACAGCGGATGCTTTTGAAACCAACATCGCTTTAACTGGGGTACATGAATTAAGGGTAAATGGTTTCTACTATACTAAAAGAGAAAGTGCATTAGACCTTACGGTAAATATAGATAAGATTGACATGAAAGCACTGGAAAGTGTTTCCATGGGACAGATCAAGAGAGGTTCAGGAACCGTGACTGGTCAGCTGACCGTTACCGGAGCAGTAGCAAAACCTAAAGTGCTGGGGGATGTGAAATTTAACCAGGTAGCTTTCACAGCAACTTACGTTAATTCCTACTTAAGAATGCCAAATGAAACGATCAGTTTTACCAATCAGGGAGTGAATTTTAACAACTTTACGATTATAGATTCACTAAATAAAAGGGCGACGATCAACGGTGGCATTTTAACTACAGACTATACGAACTTTAAGTTCAACATGGACATCAGGACAAATAATTTCAGAGCGCTTAATTCTACCTCTGCTGATAATGAATTGATTTATGGTACGGTATTCCTTACCAGTAATATTAAGGTTAGGGGTGATATGAATCAGCCTGATGTAAACATGACGGTTAAGGTAGAAAAAGGGACCAAGTTTTTCTTCGCCATGCCAACCGCTGATCCATCTGTTATAGACCAGGAAGGTATAGTACAATTTATTGATGCTGATGTTGCTCCTTATAACGGACAAAAAGTGCTTAAAGCAGATAGTATCAGTAAATCGCCAATTAAGGGGATTAATCTGACTGCCGATATTGAAGTGGATCCTGAAGCGGAACTGAATGTCGTGATTGACCCCCAAAATGGAGATGCGCTTAAGGTTCGGGGTACAGCAGATTTAAATGCAACAATGGATCCAAGTGGAAAAATAAGCGTAACAGGACGTTATGAAATTAATGATGGTGTATTTGGCATTTCAGTAAGTGCACTGGGTAGAAAAGAATTTAAGCTGGTCAAAGGAAGTACTATCGTGTGGACAGGTGATCCGATGTCTGCTAATGTAAATTTATCTGCAATGTATGAGGTAAATGCAGCACCGATTGATTTGATGAACAAAGAAGACGATGTCGCATTAAAAACCAAAATACCAGTTCAGGTTTATATGATTATGAAAGGTGAATTAATGAAACCTATTATTTCATTTAAACTCGATTTACCTGAAAATGAACGTGGTGCAGGAGGAGGTTCCGTATATCCGAGAATACTACAGGTGAACAGGGATGAAAATGAATTGAATAAACAAGTATTCTCTTTACTGGCACTGAACAGGTTTATGGCGAGTAATCCATTCCAGAGTCTTGCCGGAGGTGGTGGCGGAGTATCAACCCTGGCACGCTCTAGTGTAAGCAAATTATTAACAGAGCAGCTCAATAATTTAGCTTCAGATCTGATTCAGGGTGTAGATATCAACTTCGGAGTAAATAGTTCAGAAGATTACTCTACCGGATCTCTGCAGCAAAAAACTGACCTCGATATCGGCCTGTCGAAAAAATTATTAAACGACAGACTAACGGTAACAGTGGGTAGCTCATTCGGACTTGAAGGTCCGCAGCCGCAGGGACAAAGCTCTAGTAATATTGCTGGTAACGTTAACGTAGAATATGCATTATCTGCCGATGGCAGGTATCGCTTAAGGGCTTATCGCCGCAACCAAAATGAAGGTGTGGTAGAAGGTCAGATTATTGAAACCGGATTGGGATTTGCACTGGTGGTAGATTACAATAAGTTCAGAGAGATCTTCCAGAAGAAAAGAAATAGAAACAAGTCAAAAACAGAACAGAAGCCCAAAAATGAAAAAACTAATTAAACTCAGCTTATTTATCTTAGTATGCCTAATCTGGGCTGCCTGCAGCAATACTAAATATTTAAAACCTGGACAGAACTTATATACAGGAGCTGAGGTTAAAATCAATCCTGACTCATCAGGCAGGATTGATAATGAAAAAGATGTTAAAGCAACGTTAGAGAGTAAAACCAGACCAAGACCCAATAAATCTATTTTAGGGCTGAAGCCTAAGCTATATATTTATAACCTGGCTGGTGAACCTAAGAAACCAAAGGGTTTCAAACATTGGTTACGTACCAAGGTTGGGGAAGCTCCTGTATTATTAGATCAGGTAAAAATCCAGTATAACAATGATGTATTAACCAGTTTCCTGATTTCACAAGGATACCTGCAGTCGGTGGTGACTGGCGATACTGTTGTTAAAAACAGGAAAGCCAAAGCGATATATACAGCAAACACGGGCGACCGCTACAAGATTAACAGCGTAACTTTCCCAAAGGACACGGGTAATTTATCTGCTATCATAAATGAAAAAAAAGGGAGCAGCCTTATCAAAGTTGGTGATTTTTATGATCTTGATGTTTTCAAAAATGAACGTATCCGGATTGATAACGACCTTAAAGAGCGCGGTTACTTTTACTTTGCTCCTGATTATATGATCTTACAGGTAGATAGCACCATTGGTAAAAATCTGGTGAATGTGACTGTCAAAGTAAAAGATATCGCACCGGATGCAGGTGTAAAACCATATACCATTAAAAACATTAATATTTACCCTAATTATTCACTCAGAAGAGATAGCGCGCTTAGAAAGCTAACTCCTTTAGAATATAATGATTTTAGGATCTACGATAACAGGAATACTTTCAAACCAAGAATTTTTGACAGGCTGGTATTCTTCAAAAAGGGAGAAACATACAATAGAACAGATCATAGCCGCTCCCTCAACAGGATGGTGAATATCAATGCTTTTCAGGATGTGAGAGCAGAGTTCCTTCCTTTGGATAGTTTCAAAAATGATGAACTGGACCTGAATATTTATCTTACGCCATTAAAGAAAAACTCGTTATCATTTGGCGTAACCGGAACCAGTAAATCTAACAACTTCGTTGGTTCTGAGGTAAAAGTAACCCAAACCACGAGAAACCTTTTTAGAGGAGCAGAACAGCTGGATATCAGCGTGAGTGGAGGATTTGAAACACAAGTTAGCGGTGCATCCCAGGGTTTGAATTCAAACTCCATCACTGCAGAGGCGAAGCTTACTTTTCCACGATTTATTGTTCCTTTTTATAAACCTAAAAGTACAACTGCTTTCATTCCTAAAACAATTACTTCCCTTTCTTATCAGCGTATCAACAGGGGATCGCTTTATGGTCTGAATTCATTTAAAGGGGAATTTGGCTATAACTGGAAAGAGAATATCCATAAAGAGCATACTTTTAATCCTATTTCTATTAACTATGTAAGATCGAGTGTGGATACTTTAAAACGTGACAGTTTGTTCAGGATTGGACTACGTAACATTTTAGAGCCTCAGTTTATTATTGGAAGTAACTATAATTTCACCTATAGTAATCAGATGGATGATTCCCGCAGGAATACTACTTATTTCAGTGGAAGCCTGGAAACCGGAGGGAATGTTTGGGGCGCAGTTGTCGGCAAAAACGACCAGGGTAAAAAACAGTTATTCAATACAGATTTATCACAGTTTGTAAGAGCGGAATTAGATTTAAGGGATTATTTCAAAATTACACGTAATGTTACCTGGGCGAACAGGCTGAATATCGGATATGGATATGCTTACGGAAATAGTACTTCTCTACCTTTTGTTAGACAGTTTTTTGCAGGAGGTAGTAATGATATCCGCGCGTTCGCAGCCAGATCTTTAGGTCCGGGTACTTATTATTATAAGAATGATGCTACGCTTGATCAGAATATTATTCCAGATCAGAGCGGAGATATTAAACTGATGCTAAATAGTGAACTCCGCTTTAAGCTGGTAAGTATTCTGTATGGTGCTTTATTTGCAGATGCTGGAAATATCTGGTTAAGGAAAGAAGATCTTGGCACTCCAGCAACAGCAGACAGGCCGGCAACTACAGGAAGACCAGGTTCAGGTTTCAAGGCCAGCAGAGCATTAAGTGAACTGGCTGTAGGTACCGGCGCAGGTTTGCGTGTTGATGCCACCATCTTTGTTATTCGTCTGGACGTTGCCTTCCCTGTAAGAAAACCATATCTTGCGTCAGGTGACCGTTGGGTGTTCGACAAAATCGCATTTGGCGATAAGGAATGGAGAAGTGAAAATTTAATTTATAACATTGGGATTGGCTATCCTTTTTAAGCGAAAGAATGAAGTTAGTACACAAAATCAGACATTTTTTTATTGCCCTTTATCATCTGTTTGTAGCAGCGGGTAAGGGTTTTATAGAAGACAGGGTAATGAAACTAAGTGCAGCCCTTGCTTATTACACAATATTTTCACTTACACCGATGATTATCATCATCATGGCTGCAGCAAGTATTTTTTTTAGTAATAAGCTGAACCCGGGAACAGAACTGTTTGATCAGATTAGTAGTATGGTAGGCCGGGATGCAGCGAAACAACTGCAGGGATTCGTTGATAATGCAAACCTGACTGGAAAGAGCACCTTTGGTTTAATTGTAGGTACAATTACACTAATAGTAGGTGCCACCGCTATATTTATAGAAATACAAGATAGTATTAACCTGATCTGGAAAGTAAAGGCGGTTCCAAAAAAGGGTTGGAAGAAGATGCTGACCAACAGGCTCCTTTCCTTCTCCTTAATCGTTTCGATGGGTTTCCTGTTACTGGTTTCGCTGGTGATTAATAGCGTTGTCGTCAGTTTGGGTGACAAACTCGGCTATCTGGTAAAAAACAGTAATGTCGGTGATGTGATACCTGTCGCTGGTGATACCGCAACCCTGCTGATTTATATCGTAAACAATGCCATTACACTTGCGGCTGTAACAGCCGTATTCACCATTATATTTAAGGTGTTACCAGATGTGGACCTAAAGTGGAAATCAGCTATTATCGGTGCGTTGTTTACAGCACTGCTATTTAGCCTTGGTAAATATGTGATAGGAATCTATATTGAGAAAGGCAATCCGGGATCAGCTTTTGGTGCAGCCAGCTCAATCATTGTCATCCTTTTATGGATTTATTATACAGCTATCATTTTATACTTCGGTGCTGAATTTACACAGGCATATGCAGAGAAATTTGATGGAGGGATACGTCCGAGTAAATATGCGGTACACACTAAGATTACGATTGTAGAGGAGAAGGTTGATGTACTGCCTCCGCAACATCCCGAAGATACAGTCCTCGCAAAGGATTAATTCAAATGTAGATCGGTTCAACTTGATATCGCATTTTGCGATATCAAGTTGAACCGATCTACATTTAAGTCTAAAATTAAGAGATTAAGCTACTTCAACAATATCCTCCGAAACTGCGGCGGTAGCTGCATCAGCATCTGATGAAATCAGTTCCTCAATAGTATCTTTCTCTATTCTAAGATTCCTGATAATGTGCTGTTGTCTGTCTGGGGTATTTTTACCCATGTAATATTCCAGCAATCCTTTAATCGTCTGGTCTTTTAAGATCACAGGATCCAGCCGGATATCTTTACCAATGAACAAACCAAACTCATCAGGGGAAATCTCTCCCAGCCCTTTAAACCTGGTTATTTCCGGCTTGTTACCCAATTTAACGATTGCCTTCTTGCGCTCATCATCACTGTAGCAGTAAATGGTTTCCTTTTTATTGCGGACACGGAACAATGGTGTTTGTAAAATATAAACATGTCCCGCTCTCACAAGGTCAGGAAAGAACTGCAAAAAGAAGGTCATCATCAGTAGCCTAATGTGCATACCATCCACATCGGCATCTGTCGCAATCACGATATTATTGTAATGCAGGCCGTCGAGCCCGTCTTCAATGTTCAGCGCATGTTGCAGCAAGTTGAACTCTTCATTCTCATACACCACTTTTTTAGTCAGCTCATAACAGTTTAAAGGTTTTCCCTTTAAGCTGAATACGGCCTGGCAATCTACATCTCTTGATTTCGTAATAGAACCCGAAGCAGAATCACCCTCAGTAATAAAGAGTGTAGTTTCGTATCTTTTATCATGCGGTGTATTGAAATGCACTTTACAGTCGCGCAGTTTCTTATTGTGCAGGGAAGCCTTTTTTGCACGGTCGTTTGCCAGTTTTTTAATACCGGCAATGTCCTTACGCTCGCGTTCCGATTGCAGGATCCGTTTAAGTAATGCGTCTGCAACATCAGTATGTTTATGCAGGTAATCATCAAGCTCCTTCTTTACAAAGTCACCAATAAATGTACGTACAGAAGGCCCTTCTGGCCCCATATTCTGAGAGCCCAATTTAGTTTTGGTCTGCGACTCAAACACGGGTTCCTGCACACGTACAGAAATTGCCGCTATAATTGATGCACGGATATCCGATGCTTCATATTCTTTTTTATAAAACTCACGGATCGTTTTCACCACGGCTTCTCTGAAAGCTGCCTGATGTGTTCCCCCCTGGGTGGTATGCTGTCCATTCACAAATGAATGGTAATCTTCACCGTACTGCTGACCATGGGTCATTGCAATTTCGATATCATTCCCCAACAGGTGAATAATTGGATAACGCAGGTTTTCTACATCGGCCACTTTATTTAGCAAATCATATAATCCACGTTCTGAAAAGAACTTCTGCCCATTGAAATTCACTGTAAGTCCGGTGTTCAGGAATACATAATTCCAAATCATACTCTCTACAAATGCAGGGATATAATGGTAATTACGGAAAATAGTATCATCAGGATAGAATGTAATCGCCGTCCCATTGCGCTGTGTAGTATCTATGATAGGATGATCAGTGATGATCTCCCCCTTGGAGAATTCTACCTTTTTAGTTTTACCATCACGGTAAGACTGTACCACAAAGTTGGTAGACAATGCGTTTACAGCCTTGGTACCCACCCCATTCAATCCTACAGATTTCTGGAAAGCATTACTGTCATATTTACCACCAGTATTGATTTTCGACACACAGTCGATCACCTTACCCAAGGGTATTCCACGGCCATAATCACGGATATTTACTTTAGAGTCGGAAACTGTAATATCTATAATCCTTCCCGAGCCCATCACAAACTCATCAATTGAGTTGTCCATGATCTCCTTCAGCAAAACATAAATTCCGTCATCATGTGCAGATCCATCACCTAATTTTCCGATATACATACCAGGACGCAGCCTGATGTGTTCTTTCCAATCCAGTGAGCGTATACTATCGTCGTTATAAATCGGTTCAGCCATAGTTTTTGAGTAGAATTACAAATTTAGTCAAATAACCGTCTTAGTTATCCTACAATTTTCAACAAATGCACATTTTGCCGTACCTTCATCCATTATTTAATTGATGCATGCAGCCTAAGAAACAGCTTTCCCTTTTCGATCTATCCATGATCGTTGTTAGTTTAGTGATCGGAATGGGTATCTTCCGCACTCCGGTATCTGTCGCCGCAAAAGCACAGATTCCTGAATTGTTTTTTCTGGCATGGATTATCGGA
>Ga0247810_10001211_pt1 | contig 17213 bp, 11 predicted proteins | sample UWRJL119311C1_FD_179918 | JGI IMG/M metagenome (GOLD analysis project Ga0247810, IMG submission 179918) | Plant litter microbial communities from Arlington Agricultural Research Station in Wisconsin, United States - UWRJ-L119-311C-1 | ecosystem: Environmental > Terrestrial > Plant litter >...
GTCTGCTGGGAAATCGGTGACCGGCTGTACAAGGACAGCGATTTCCGGGAAGCTTATTATTACCTGTACAAAGCCCAGAAAGAAATCGAGGTCAGCGAACCAAAGGACAAGCGTTTCCTGAGTGATTTTCACCAGTCGCTCGGTCTTTCTTACCTTTATTTCAAGCGCTACAACGACGCCCGGACCCAGTTCCTGGTTGCCAATAACTTCAAAGAGGTTACCGAAAAAGACCGAATCGGCATCCTGAACACACTTGGCCTTATCAACCGCGAGCAGGGCTATCTCGATTCCGCGAAGATCTACTACGAACGGGCGCTGGTGATTGCAAAAAAAACAGATTATGAAGCCTGGATAGCCGTTCTTTCGGGAAATCTCGGGCATTATTACTGGACAAAAAAAGAATATGCCAAAGCCAGGTACCTCACATCACTCGATTACAGGATCAGTCTTAAAACCGATCAGCGGGGAAGCGCTATCAATGCACTGAGCCTGCTTATCGACATCGATCTGCACGAAAAGAGCACAGCTGCCGCGCAGGCAAAGCTTTCCGAACTGGAAAAGCTTGTTGGCACGGAATACAACATTCAGCATTCGAGGGTTTACTACCGGGCAAGAACTTCGGTCCTGGAAGCGGCCGGCCAGTACAAAGAAGCACTGGAAAGCTACCGCAGCGTTGTGCGTTACAGCGATACGCTGAACCGGCTTTCCGATATAGAAAACCTGAAGAAAACAGAATTCCAGATCGATTTTGAACGGAAACAGGCCGAACTATCGCTGCTCCAGGAAAAGAAGAAACGGGACGAGCTGGTTATCTACGGATTGACAGGCATCACCATTGTTGCTTTCATCATTTTCGGCGTCATCCTGAACCTGGTGGCCAAACGCCGTAAACGGGACAAAGAGATCGCGTTGCTGGAACACGCGCAGTTTGAAAGAGAGCTCAGCGCTACCGACAAGGAAATGCGGAAGATCCTTTCCAACCTCATCGAAAAGAACCAGCTGGTGGAGCAGCTTACCAACGAGATCGACCAGTTCCATTCTTCTGATAGTCAGCCCAACGAAGAAAAGATCAAGCTACTCGATAAGCTGCAGTCTTTCACCCTGCTCACCGACGACGACTGGCTGGATTTCAAGAAGCTGTTCGAAAAGCTGAATCCCGGATTTTTCACACGCGTGCTGTCGCATTTTCCCGACCTCACCAATGCCGAGATCCGGCTTACAACGCTGATCAAATTGAACTTATCGAATCTTGAAATGGCACGCGCATTGGGAATTTCTCCTGATTCGGTTCGAAAAACGAGCCTTCGTCTCCGGAAAAAGCTCGAAATGGAGCATCACGAGGACCTGGTGAAATTTATTCTCACTTTGTAATACCGGAATTCCGAAATCCGGTTAGCTCAGTCCTACACAAGGCCAGCCGCACGATCCCTTTCTTCCTACCTGAAATTCCAGTGTTAATAAAGACTGTTACCTAATTTACTATTGTATTAAAAAATAACAAAGTGTGTGTTGTCCGCTTTTTGTCCCGCTCATTTTCAATAGGAAGGAGAAGGTGTGTTCTAACTTCGTGGAAAATTATAAATCCATGAAGAATCAATTACTTAACATGCGTAAACTACTCCGTAAAAATGCTTTCAGGGCAATGGCAATAGCCTGCCTGTTAGCAACAGGAACAAGTTACGGACAATCTGAAGTTACCTTTACAACGGGTATCGACGGTTCGGCAGAATGGCTTCCGATCCACGGTGTGCGAAACTACAGCTACTCCCAGCAATTGTACCACGCTTCCAATTTTGCTCCTTACACAGGACAAAGCGCTACCATCACCAAGATTCGCTTCTTTTATGTTTCCGGGGCAATAGCAGGAAATGACAACTGGACGATCTACATGGCGAATACCGCACAAAACACGTATACCTCAACAACCAACTGGGTGCCTTACGCATCCTTAACGCAGGTTTTCAGTGGAACGGTTGCGTTTCCAACACCTAACACATGGATGGAGATCACTCTGGCCACTCCATTCGTATGGGACGGAACCAGCAACATCGTGATCGGTGTAGACGAAAACAACGCAGGAGCCGGGGCGACCCAATTCGGTAAAAGCGAGATTGTAGGCGGTAACAGATCGATCTACTACAGCAGCACCATTACAAATCCGAATCCGGCAACACCACCAACTGCTACAGGCAGACACGGGCATATCCCGGACCTTCAGCTGGTAATGCAGGGATCCGTTGCCTGTGCGGGAACTCCGGCACACGCGGCAGCAACAACAACTGCAGCTTCCCTTTGTACAGGCGGATCAGCCCTTATCAAACTGAACAATCAATACTTCGGTGCGGGCTTCACATTCCAGTGGCAGGCAAACTCCGGCTCAGGATGGGCCGACATTACGGGTGCAACTTCACAGACGTATGCTACACCTGCCCTGACAACGACAACGAGCTACCGTGCAACAGTTACCTGCACCAATTCAGCTGCTTCAGACGTTTCGGAACCCGTTACCGTTACCGTTAACCCTTACCCTGTTGTTACATTGAGCTCAACGGAGATCGCGACTTGTCTGGGTGAACCCGCAAGCGTTACTGCTTCAGGAGCTGCCACTTATTTATGGTCTCCCGGAACAGCACTTTCTCCTTCTACAACTTCCGCAACCGTGAACCTGATTCCGGCAGCAAGAACAACTTACACCGTTACAGGTACAACCGCAGGATGTTCTTCAACAGCTTCCGTTAACGTCATTCCCGTAACACTTGCGACTTCGCAGGTATCTTACAATCCGACGGCTAACTGTGCACCGGGATCGACCGTAACCATCAGCGTTTCGGGTCTTCCGGCTGAAATCACCAGCAACGGCGTATGGCAATACCGTTTCCTTGATGCGAACGGGGTTGAGCTGCAAACATGGAACACATCACCTACATTCGATTTCCTCCCGACAGCAGACAGCGTTTACACGCATTACTACGAGGTTCGCTCACAATCATGCCCGACAGATCACATCGATTCTATACCGGTAGCCATTGCTATTGGTTTCGGAGCAGATGTTGCACTTACCGATTACGACTGTAATACAATGGAAGGTATCGTTGAGCTTTCGAATGTATTCGGACAAATGGAAACTACTGAAGTCTTTGCCAACCTGCTCGATTCTCCTGCAGATGTAGATGATCTCACATTTACAGGAACTGCAGCTATTACAGGCGGAAGAGCAGTTCTTACACCTGCGGTGATCAGCCAGACCGGCCATATGCAGGTTATTGTTCCTCAATTCGTTGCAGGGGAAAACAATGCTATGAGTGTTTCCTTCAAGCTGACAGCCGATACTCCGGTTAATAACTGGGGAACTGGTGGTGCAGACGGTATCACTTATTCTTTTGCTGACAATGCCATTCCTTCAGGAATCGGGCCCAATCAGAATGGGAAAGGATCGAAATTGCGCTTATCTTTCGACGCTGCTGATAACAGTGGTGAAAACGGGAACTTATCAGGTGTTTATCTTGTTTACGGATGGGCAGGTACTAACGCTTTCGGTCCGGCAAGCACCCAGACACTGGCTTACTCCAATAACATTGCCCTCTGGAAAACACAGACAGATGTTCCGGTGGAACTTTCTATCAGTACAGCAGGAAAAGCAACAGTAACAGTAGGCGGAACAGTTCTGTTCGCAGACATCCAGTTACCGCCCGATTACCTGGCCGCTGACGTATCAAACTGGAAACATTTGTTCTCAGCAGCAACAGGAGGTGACGCTTTACGTTTTGCAGTTTCCGATCTTTCGATCACAGCGGAAGGGATGAATTACGGGATCACCGCTTCAGGCGCAACACCACCGTCTGCATGGCAGCCGGGAAAAACGTTCGACGGTTTGCTTCCGGGAACATACGATGTATGGATGACGAGAAACGAAGCAGGAACTTGCCGTAAAAAAATCGGTACTTACGAGATCATGAATACCAACCCGGTTGTTGATCTTGGAATCGACACAACGATCTGCGAAGGCGAAACATTGCTGCTGGACGCAGGTAACCCGGGATCCGTTTACGTATGGAGCGGTTCCAATACTTACACCCAGACAAATGAAGTAGACGAAGCAGGATCCTACATCGTTTATGTAACCAACCCTGCAGGATGTCTCGGAATCGGAACGATCAACGTTGGCGTGAACGAAGCAGCATCAGCTACAGGGATCTTCGCCCAGGGAACATTCCCTACGGTATTCTTCTCAGCTGTTAATCCTCAGAACACAGATACGTACTCGTGGAATTTCGGTGACGGACAAACGGTGAATAACGGACCATCCAGCATTTCTCACATGTATGCTACAGACGGAACGTTTACTGTTACACTGACCGTTGCCAACGATTGTGGAGACGAGACTTACACACAAACGGTAACCATCCAGGATTTCGCTTCCCTTTCAGAGAATAGTATCGAAGGACTGGAAGTTTACCCGAACCCGGCAACTGACAACGTAACCGTATCGCTTTCTGGCAATAAATCAGGATCGGTTAGCGCTTACAGCGTTGCAGGAACACTGGTTCAGGCTCCGGAATCTTTCACTTCTTCAACACAGGTGAATGTGTCCGAATGGACAAAAGGAATTTATTTCCTTCATATTACAACAGAAGGAAAAACAACAATCTCGAAAGTAGTTGTTCAATAATAAAAATAGAAGCATAAATAAATGGGGTGAGCGAACGTTCACCCCATTTTTCGCGTCTTACTAACACGCTTACACTTCATTAATCCGCTGCTACTACAACTGATTAATCGCATAAGCTAAATTTGTATCATGAAAAAACTATTATCCTTACTAACTCTATTAAGTCTCGGTTTCACAGGCTCTGCACAATGCGTCTGGAGCTCTGTTTATTTCGAGTCGTATGAATACACAACAGTTATTCCTTACCTGGTTCCCGGAAAGGTCTTTCATGATACGCCGCAAACAACCGCTCTTGCCAACTGCGTAAGAACAGGATCCAGGGGTGTTTACATGAACATCATCGACGGACAAACAGGAACGCTCTACTCACAGCCATTTACAGATATTTGCGTCGGGCAGAATTACCGGTTCAAATTCTCCTTCAATAACGCTTCAGGAACAGCGCCTAACCCGAACCTGACTTTCAATGTCATCGACAATAACAGCGTCGTTGTTTCCACCCTTACTGTAGCCGCTACGAATGCATGGCAGGATCTCACGATGCCCGCTTTTGCTGCAACGACTACCAGCTTAACGTTCCAGATCGTAACCAATATTACGGGAGCTCCGGGCAATGACGCAGGATTCGACGATCTCCGCATGGAGCAATGTCAGCCTCAGCCCATCCTTTACACGATTTCTCAATGTGCTGCCAGCCAGACCATCGACCTTTACGACGAACAAACTTCCAACGTACTTTCTCCCGCAGGAGTATGGACAGGTCCGAGCACGCTTACGAACGGCCACCTGGGAACGTTTACTTCGCCAACAAACACAAACGGCATTTACAATTATACCGTAGACGGTGCTCCGGGTTGTGCCGACAGCATCGCGCGATTTACCGTGCAGCTGATCACTACGCCATCCATTACCGCACCGGCAGCCCCTTTAACCGGATGTCAGAATGCAACACTACCGGCTATTACCGGAACAAACCTTACCAACGCCCATTATTACACAGGGACCGGCGGAACCGGAACCGTTTATAATCCAGGCGCCTCCATTGCATCCAGCCAGTCATTATTCATTTACGACGGTCTTACAGGCTGTTCGGATGAAGAGACGATCACGATAACTATTTCAACGCCCAACCAGGCCGGAACAGACGGTGCCATCGCTTCCTGCGGACAAATGGGCCTTTTCGACCTGACAACATTGCTGAATGCTCCGTTTACGGCAGGCGGAACATGGGCAGAAACGACTTCACCAGCTTCCGGACAATTATCGGGAAGCATTTTCAATACTTCTTCCGTTACGGCAGGTGTGGATTATACGTTTACGTACACCGTTCCTGCATCGGGAGCCTGTCCATCCGACGCTGCCAGCTTCACCGTAGCCATCGGGAATGTAGATGACGTGAACCTGGGTAACGATACAACTATCTGCCAGGGAACATCCCTTCTGCTGAGCCCGGGAACTTACGATTCTTACCTCTGGAACAACGGGAGCACCAACTCAACACGTACGGCAAGCGCTCCCGGGATCTACTGGGTAACCGTAGGAACCATCGCGGACAACGCCACCAATGTGATCATCAACGGTGACTTTGAAAGCGGAGCAGCGAATTTCACCACACAATACATTCCGGGGCCAGGCGGCTCATTCGGTTTGCTTTCCGATCCGGGAACATACGCTATTACCAGCTCGCCGAATCTCGTTCACGACAACTTTAACCCGGGACAGGACCATACTCCGGCACCTGGAACACAGCAGCTGGTTGTAAATGGGGCCGGTTCGCCTAACACCAATGTCTGGTGCCAGAATTCCATTCCTGTTTCTCCCAATACGTTCTACCAGTTCGGAACCTGGGTTACAACAGTTGAAACAGGATCGACCCCACTGGCACAGCTCCAGTTCTCTATCGGGGGAACACCACAGGGATCTGTTTTCTCTCCTACCCCGACAAGCAACAACTGGACACAGTTCACGACTTCATGGTACTCCGGGGTTTCCACGAGCACTTCGATCTGTATTGTGAACCAGAATACTTCCACCGGCGGAAATGACTTTGCTATCGACGACATTTCGTTCATTCCTTTGTGCTCGGCCACCGATTCCATCACGATCTCTAACTTTCCGCAGCCGGTTATAACCGCTACTCCGAATGATACGATCTGTGCAGGAGAAACAGCTAGCATCACCGCTTCTTCAGCCATGAGCGGCCTGAACTATACCTGGAATCCGGGAGGAATAACTTCGGCACAGCTCAATGCCACGCCGCTTACAACAACGCTTTACTCCGTAACCGCTGTATCACCAAACGGCTGTACTTCCAATATTATTAACAGAACAGTGGTCGTGCGCCCAATGCCGGTAGCTTCCATCTTCATTAACGGAAACGACACCGTTTGTAATGGGGCAAGCTCGATACTCGACGGCTCATCTACCCTTCCCGGCTCAGCATTCAGCTGGTCTCCGGGCCCGAACACCACTAACCAGATGATCGTTACGGCAACAGGGCCTTCCTCCGACTATACCTTAACAGTTACTTCTTCCTTCGGATGTGTAGACGACACAACAGTGACGATTACCGTTATTCCGGACCTTCAGGTAACAATTTCCGGATCACCCACTATCTGTGACGGAGAAACGGCTGTGCTCACCGTGAGCGGCAACCAACCGGGAATGGATTTCCAGTGGTCGACCGGCCAGACTGGCAGCCAGATCACGGTTAACTCTTCCAATGCGGGAACGATTTCCGTAACCGGAGATTATTTCTTCTGTCCGCAGGCCAGCGACGACATCCAGGTTGTGATCAGTCCGAATCCGGTTATTACCGTTCCTGCAGATGTTGAAGTTTGTCCGGGAGAGCCGGTATTCATGGAAGTTTCATCCGATCAGCCGGGAAGCACTTTTGTATGGCAGCCGGGAAATCTTACGGGATCCTCCAATACACTTACTGTAAACGGAACAACTTTATTTACGGTTTACGCACAGAACGGCGCTTGTATCTCCGACCCGAAAACATTCTCCATCATTGCTTCGGCAGCCTGTTACCTTGTTGTACCGAACGTTTTCACACCGAATGCCGATGGCAACAACGATTATTTCGAGCTGGTAAGCCATGAAGGAATTTCCACGCTGAAATGCTCAGTCGTTAACCGATGGGGAAATACGATCCGCGTATTCGATACACCTGATTTCAAATGGGACGGAAAAGACGAAAGCGGAAATCTTGTAACAGAAGGCGTTTACTTCTATACCATTTCCGCAGAAACGAAAGCGAACCAGTTACTGGAAGAAACAGGAATGGTTCAGCTGGTTAAATAACAGCCCAATATAAAGATCTAAGCAGAGCATCCGGGATTACCGGGTGCTCTTGTTTTTTAGGAAAGCTATTGCTGCATAAGTTCTCTTGAAGAAAGCTGCGGTTTGTGATCATCCCAAAATCAGTATATTTGGCCTATCTAATTCTAAATCAAATGAAAAACAATTACCTCTTACTCCTTGCCTGCTGCTTCAGCTTCTTTTCACAGGCCCAATCATGGATTTTTTATCCTTCTCAGACAACGACCAAATACCTGAGCTCCAATTCCACTACCAATTGGGTCAACAACACAGATGTGTCTATAAGAACCGATTATGTATATACGGACGACAAGCTGATGTCCCTGACTACTAAAAGATGGAACGGCGCCGCTTTCGTAACAGATGACAACAGCATCAAAATAGAGTATACCTATAACGGGAATAACATTGCAAATACCGTTATCAAATACTGGAACGGAAGTACTTACGCCCTTACTACCAGCAGTATCAAAACAGAATACACGTACAATTCCGACAACCAGATCAGCTATACCATTACGAAATATTACAACGGAAACTCCTGGACCATCGAATACCTGTATATATACGCTCAAAGCATTAAAACAGAATATGTTTACTCGGGCGGTGTGCTCAGCTATACAGTTACGAAGTATTTCGACGGGGCAAGCTGGAACATCGAATACGAGAATTTATACATTCAAAGCATTAAAACAGAATATACTTACGCTAATAACCAGCTTCAGTTTACCGTTAGCAAATATTACGACGGAAGCAGCTGGAACCTCGAGTACGAGTATCTTCCTGCACAGAGCGTCAAACACGATTACACCTACGTGAATGACCATCTGAGCTATACCGTCAAGAAGTATTACAACGGTTCGGCCTGGTACCTCGACGATATGGACAGCCAACAGGCATCTGTTAAAACGGAATATGCAGGAGCGTCTACCGCAGGACTCGATGCTGTTGCAGAAAGTGAGCTGATCAGTGTTTACCCGAATCCTTCGAACGGGAAATTCTACCTGTCGGGTAATGGATTCCAGGCAGCAAAAGTGGAAGTCTATAGTCTGACCGGCGTGAAAGTTTACGAGAGTGAATCAACAGAAGCAGTTGATCTTTCCGGTTTTGATAAGGGCATTTATTTCATCAACCTTACAGACGGAACTGCCGGCTATTCGAAAAAAGTAGTGCTGGATTAATAGTATCTTCAGAACAGGCAGGTAAAAATAGTTCCGTTAAAGGCGTTTAAAAACGAACGTTTTGCATTAAATTAACATGGTACAATAATTGCTTGACGTCGAATAAACCTTAAAATTTGTATCATGAAATACATTTACCTGCTCTGTTTCTTCATTCCTTCTTTCACTTTCGCGCAGAAAGCACAGCTGGGAATGTACTTTACCGCTGATTTCCCTATGCATTCAGTGATGCCGAAAATGAGCACCAATGCCGGTGTTGGCCTTCAGTTTGCGTACAAGCCGATTTCCCGTTTTCCCATGATGCTGGAGCTGAAAGGAAGCATAGGAAGCTATTCGAACCGCGTGCTTCAGCAAACTTATGTGTTCACGAATAACAGCAGTACAACGGTCGATGTAACTTACAGAAGCAGTATGAACAAAGTGCTTTTCGGTACGAAGTTTCATATCGGTCACGAGTACCGTTCCGTTCGCGGATTTATTACGCCACAGATCGGAGCTGCTTTCATGCGGTCCCGGATAGTGATCGCCGATCCGGCAGATGTAGACGATTGCAAAGCGCTCGAGCGCAAAACAACACAAGGCCAGTCAGGATTCGTTTATGGTGGCGAAGCAGGTATTGAGGTCGATATGAGTCGATTGTTCAGAGGCGTTTCTACCCAGAACAAGCATCATTTGTATGCTTCCGTTAATTTCATGAAGAGCTTCGCTCCTTTCGAATACGTGAATGTGAAGTACATGAAAGATCACGATCATGAAGCGATGATGAACGGAAACACCGAAACACAAACGACCGAAGACGGGCGTGACATCAACACGACTTTCATCAACGTATCTACCAACAGTCTGCACGAGCATAAGATCGCTGAGCTTTACCGCACCAATATCCAGATGATCGGATTCAATGTCGGGTATGTTTTCAACTTCTGATGGAAACCCGGCGCTTCAGCAGAAACGCTTCGATTTCTTAAATACGTTCAAATCCCTGTCCTGTGACGGGGATTTTTGGTATCCCGCTTTAGTGCCAATTCTTCGACGAACAGCTTAAAATATCCGTTCAACCGGATAAAACGCGTAAAATCACCAGGTATTCCTTATTTTCACAGCGCAAACCAAATACATTGCGCGACACTCCTCTATACCGGCCGGCCTTCAGGGTCGGGAACATCTTTATACTGCTGCTGCCGGTATTCTTCGCCCTGCCCTTCGAAAGCTCAGCTCAACCATCCGACCAGCAGGAAAAAGCGGCCAAACATGTAAGAGATTCCATTCTGTCGGGGCTTTACGAATTGCTTTACACCAGTGATTATACAACTGTACACACGAAGGCTGTCAAGCTGCTTCATGCACATAAAAACGATCCGCTTTACGTCGTTTCCATCAACTTCCTCCTGGGAGAGATCGAGCTGAACACCGGCAATAAAACCGGGGCGTTGGAATATTACCGGAAAGCAGACGGGATCGCCCGCCGTAAAGGACCAATAGGTTATCGCTCTTCCATGGCTGTTTCAGCGCAGAAATTTGCCAATCTTTATTTCGAGATGCAACGCTACGATTCCGCGTATTATTATGCAGCGATCGCTGTTGATTCGAGTAAAGCTTACCGCCCCGACATCCATGAATTCATGCGATCGCGGAACCTGCCCATTATCGGCTATCATTATTTCCTTCAGAAAGATTACCGCCATGCCGCAGCAACCTATGCCGAGGTTATTGCTATCAACGAAAAGCGCGGCGCCGTGCGGGAATCTGCCAATAGTTACATCAAACTGGCCGACATCAGGCTTGCGCAATCCGATTATAAAGGAGCAGTGGCTATGAGCGAAAAAGCGCTCCGGATCGGTGAAGCTTACGACGTTACTCCTTACAAGCTGGCAGCAGTCAATAAGCTGATCGACATCCACCGCCAATCCGGGAATTTTAAAGAAGTTGCGCATTACCTGCAATTAAAGATGGACCTGATGGATTCCATCGAGCTGGCGGATCAGAAAAAACAGCTCGCCGAACTGGAGGCCCGATTCCAGTCAACCTTAAAAACCCAGGAAAACAACTCACTCAAGGCGATCAACAAAAAGCAGGAAGTACAGAACAGCTTTCTTTGGGCCATTGTGCTACTGGCAACGCTGGCCGGATTGCTGATCCTGGTATTTGCAGTTGTTTTCTTCCGGCAGAAAAGACGTATTTCCCGGCAAAAAGCCGACGTTGACCGGTTAAATGTGCTCAATCAAAAGATCTTCTCGGTGATCTCTCACGACTTCAAAGGCCCGATGATGGGGCTCGACATGCTCCTGGGAATGCAGGAGAAGCAGCAAATGGATAACGAGCGCTTTATTCGCCAGACCGGCCAGCTGAGAAGCGATCTGAAACAGGCCAACCTCATCCTCGAAAACCTGCTGAGCTGGTCGAAAACGGAATTAAGTCCGTTGGAAACAGGAAGCAGCACTTGTTCCGCTCACGAGGTCGCAGCAATTGTAAAAGACCAGCTGTCGACATTGGTGACACAGAAAAAACTGGTCATTAAAAGCGATATTCCTGAAGATCTGGTGCTTTCCGTACCGTCCGATATGCTCACCATTATCTTCCGGAACCTGCTCAGCAATTCCATTAAATACAGCAATGACGGGGCAGTTATACTTATCGGCTACGATGCAACCTCGAAAGAGCTGTTCGTTCGCGACCACGGGATAGGAATGGAACAGGAGCGCCTCGATCAGCTTTTTGGTCAGCAGCTCGATTCCCGCCTGGGCACACGCCACGAAAGCGGTTACGGGATCGGGCTTCACCTGGTCAGCGAGCTGATCCGCAAGCACAAAGGCAGTATTAGGGCGGAAAGCAGGTCCGGGGCAGGAACAACCGTTTATTTCACTTTTAATCCTGTTATGCATGTCAGCTAGAATAACTGTCGGCGCATTCGACGATCATCCGGCCATTCTCAGTGCTGTTGTGAATGAACTAAAGGCGAATCACGACCTGATCGATTTCCTGTTCGCGACCTCATCGAAAGAGACTTTACTGAGCTTCGATAACGGTCCGAAGCCCCGGGTGCTCATTCTCGATATTGTTTCGCAGGAAGTGAATGCACTGGAGCTGTTCGAACATTTCCAGAAGCAACACCCCGAAATTGCCATTGTTGCTTACTCAAGCCTTTCGAGCCCGATACTGGTGGAAAACCTGTTGTATTTCGGAGTGAAAGGCTTTGTGAACAAACGCCAGCCATTGAATGAGCTGATCCGCACAGTCTTGCTAGCCGCCGAAGGAATCATCGCCCTGCCCGGTGATTACAGCTACCTGGCATCGAGCTACAAAACCGATACTACGGCCATACTGACCCCGAGAGAAATTGAAATCGTGCGACTCATCGCCAAAGAAAGCACTTCTGCTTCCATCGCCGGACAACTCGGATTATCGGCCAACACGGTTGAAAATCACCGAAAGCGCATTTTCCTGAAGCTAAATGTCAAAAACGTGGCGGGAATGGTCCTGGAAGCTACGCAGCTGGGGTATATCAGTTAGACTTCCAGACACCAGGACATTAAGACTACAGGATATTAGGACTTCAGGACAGGACTATCGACTAAAGACTATTGATTAGAGCGGTTGGTGGTTTTCCGTCAATCGTGTTTCAATCCCCTGCCTTACATTTGATGACGGTAAAGACTCTTCTTTCACTCTTCCTCACTATTCAGTGCGTTTACAGACTGTCATAAGCATTCATTCCTGCAAATGCATTCATCTCCCGCAGCGGAGAGCTTTCTGCAGTCGGATCAGGAATTCTCCTGGTCTTGCTGGCAGTTAACCGCTGTTTGATTGAGCACTTTCGGGCAACCTTCGTATTTTTAAGCGTCATTCACGCATCAATGAAGTTCCAGACCGTCTCTTTTTATCTTATCAGCTGTTTCCTGCTAACACTACCTGTTCTTGTATGGAATAGTATGCTGACCAACAAGCTTCCCGCAGCTTTCCAGCCCGAATCATTCGGAAGCGGAATTCCTGCTTTCCTCACTTATGGAGAAGCCGTGTCAAGAACACTGATTTTCCTGGTTTTTCTGCTGATGCCCTTGCGTATTGTCAGCCGCAGACAGCGTGCAGGACTTTGGTTGTTTGGGATCGGAACATTGCTCTACTTTCTATCGTGGCTGATGCTGATGTGGTTTCCGCTGACTGCCTGGAGCACCAGTATGGCCGGCTTTATGGCTCCTGCTTATACGCCCTTGCTCTGGCTCACGGGTATTTCGTTAAGCGGACGCTCTTTTTATTTCGGCCTACCTTACAGATCCTGGATTCCGATTTTGCTATCCGTTGTATTCCTGCTGTTTCACAACGCGCATACTTACCTCGTTTACAGCAGAATTTATTAAAATCTATCGTTTTAAAGGGATTCATTTATTTTTCTTCCACTGCTTCGGCTTCCTTCGCTTCCCGCGGATCGACGGACGAGCCGAACGGATAGTTCCCAAACAGCAGCGAAAGCTTATTGATGGAAAAGACCCTTCGCGTATAACGGTTCGACAAAATGACCATGCAAACCGTATCCTGCCGCATCGATACATAGCAGCCGGTATTTCCGTGCCACCAGCCCGTGTGGAAAAAATAGGGCAGTTTTCCCTGTTCCTCCCGCATGCGGATACCAAGCCCGTAATTGCTCTTCCCCGGTTTTTCGTAGCTGTAGCCCTTGAACATTTCGGCCTTCATCTTTTTGCTCAGGAATGCGTCCGAATACGTTCCACGGTCGAATTTCAAAAGGTCGCGCGCAGTGGTGTAGAGATTTTTATCCCCGTAAACGGCATCCAGGTTCGTGTGCTCCTGCAGCTGTCCTTTGGAATTATACGACTGGGCAACATCCTTGCCTGCCTTTTCCTTTTCGAAAATAAATGAGTGCTCCATTTCCAGCGGTTTGAAGACAAGTTCTTTCATCGCTTCGGGAAAGGGCTTCTTCGTAACTTTCTCCACGATCAGCGCAAGCAGTGCATAATTCGTATTGCAATAGGCGAACTTCGTTCCCGAAGGAAAATACAACGGAAGCTTATTATCGTGGAGCAGGTGAAGCAGGTCGTTGTTGGTCAGATCGCGGTCTTTGGGCAGGATCGCTGTCGGGAAATAACCATAATAAGGAAGTCCGCTGCGATGATTCATGAGCATGCGCACTGTGATCCCTTCATAGGGAATGATCGGCAGGTAGTTCCGTATATCGTCATCCAGGCGGATCTTTCCCTCGTCGACCAGCCGCAGAACAGCTACAGCAGTAACAACTTTTGATATCGAGGCCACATGGACCGGCGTTTTAGAGCTCATTTCCGTATGCTGCTCGCTGTTGGCAACTCCCTGGTAATGCTCGAAAATAATGTGCCCGTTCTTAGCCACCAGTAACATTCCGCTAAAGCCTTTCGGCTCGAACTGCCGGTAAAAATAACTGCGGATCGAATCAAAATACTGGCGGGAATAATCCTTGGGAAGCTCCCCGAAATGCGGATCGTAAGCTCTCTCCTCTTCTTCCTTCACAGGAACACGGGTTTTGGAAACGGGTTGGGTGCAGGCAGCTACAGTGAGCAACATCAGAAGAAAGCCGGCAAAATTCAGTTTGTTCCTGTTCATCGAGGCGCAAAGATAGGAAGCACACAGAGAATCGGAACCATTACCCGCAGTGGATTTGTAAACAAAAGCATAAAAGAGCTTAAAACCGGTAAGCCAACTATTATGTAGTGTCTGCAAATCAATCATTCAAAGTCGCTTTTCACATCGAACTGTTCTGTTCAGACTTTTTATCGGACTGCTCCTTTCTTATTTTTGCAAGCTGATTGTCAGTTAAAAGGTAAACGCACTTACCACAATTGCGCTCCGATAACAACAATTGGTCATAATATTCACGTTTAAAAACACACCATGAAAACACCCTTTATTTCCCACGGGAAGCATTTTTTAACCGTTGCAGCAGCCATCGGGTTATCACTGTCTCTTACCAATTGCAAGAAAGACAAAGACGACAATAACAACAACTCGACCCCAACTGTTACCCAGCAGGATCCACTTTCGGGATACCTGTCGGCTACCGGCTTTAACCAGGCGATGTCTCAGACTGTAAATGGCTATGATTACGAATTCGGTATTAAATTCATTCCCGCAGTTAACGGAAAGATGACGGCTATTGTGACGAAGATCCCGGATGTAAATGCCAATATGAAAGTCACTATCTGGGACGCTGCAACAATGACGATACTTCGCACCGAGCTCGTACAGGTCACTTCTTCCGGAGTCGACATCACAAAAAACATTACACCGTTAGAGCTCACAGCGGGAACAGAATACATGATCTCGATGAACAGCAACGACTGGTATAGCCACTCCAGAACAGATGCATCGGATGCCACCTACCCTGTCGCAGTTCAGGACATCAGCATTACAGGTTATGCTTTCTATTCCGGAGCGGATCAGGTATATCCTGATACGCCCATATCGAGCTATTATGCCGGCGATCTCAGCTTCAAATTCCAGAAAAATTAAGGCTCCCGCAGCACTTACGATTTTCAATAAAAAGGCCCCGGCGAAACTGTCGGGGCCTTTTCAGTTAGAGGGAGAAGCTTCCGGTTAAACTCCTCCGTTTAATTTTTTTCGCTTCTTTTCCTCTTCGGCGAGCTTTGCTTTTTCAGCGAACTCTTTAAAGAATTTCGCCAGGAAGATCCCTGCAATTCCCATTCCGATCCCAATTATTCCAATCAACATAGTCTTGATAGTTTGTAGTAAATAAATCGCTGCAAGAAAACGCTAATGCGCCAAAAGACGGCTACCGTTTACAAGGTTTTCAGCACATGACCGCCTGAAAAATGAAACCATGGAAGGCAGACTTCTCATCAGGCAGGATCGCAAGCCAACTACGATGGTTAACCTGACTGTGGCCCCTCGTGTCATGTTTATACGAGTGGCTCCTTGTCTATTGCCTGAACACTGCTTCTCCACTGCTGGCATACATATACCAGCTAAATACACCATACATACAACAGATGAACAAATGAGGGAAATAGAGCGGTGATACTACGGACATACAGCGGTGATAAAGCGGCGCAGAGCAATTCTTGGAATCCTGAATCTTTGCGCGGGATCCATGCGTTCACCTGCTCAAGATATGAAATTATCGCTTAAACAACACGCTATTCAATAATAAAAATTCAAAGGATATAATCCTTTAATTCACTCGTTTCCAAATAGAAAAAAGCTTTAACCCGGCAGATTCTTGCTCCTTTCCAATTGGATAATTCATTATTTTACACTACCTCTGTTACCACCTCGTGTTCTAGTAAGAAACAGCACACAATTACCGCTAAAATGCAGGAAACTTATAAACTGGTCCATTTAAACGAAAAAGACTTTCTCGGCGAGATCTACAACCGCTATGGAAAGAAGCTTTACGGTTATGCGATCCGGACCTGGAATGTAAGCGAGGATGATGCATGGAACCTGATCTATAAAACGCTTTACAAAGTGATCGAATCGCACGGCAATTACACGTTCGAGTCGGAAGAAAAATTCGCTTCGTTCGTGTTCAGGGTCTTTATCAATTACCTGCGGAACCATTACCGGGACGAAAAAACGAGAACAAACGATTTCCAGGAAGTAGACGTCGAAATGTCGACACTCGGAAACAGGGGAGCAACGATGACAGAAACAGCAGTGAATCCAAAACTGACCGTTCTGAACGAAGAGCTCGATAAAATGGAGGACTGGCAGCGAATGCTTCTCCTGATGCGAAGCGAAGGAATGGCTTATTCAGACATCGCCGCTTTTGTAGATAAGCCCGAAAACCAGCTGAAGGTGTATTATCAGCGATTAAAAGAACAATTAACAAAGAAACTCCATGAGCGCATATAATTCACCAATGACAGACGGCGAGCTGCGGGAACTCTTCCGGGAGAAGATCCTGGCGGGAGATGGAGACGATGCCTTCACAGATAAATTTATTGAGATGCAGTCAAAAGCCGTATTCGCAGCGCCTGCCGCAATGTTGATCCCCGTAGGGAAAGAACAGGAACTGCTCACAAAGCTCGGAG
>Ga0247810_10001212_pt1 | contig 17198 bp, 10 predicted proteins | sample UWRJL119311C1_FD_179918 | JGI IMG/M metagenome (GOLD analysis project Ga0247810, IMG submission 179918) | Plant litter microbial communities from Arlington Agricultural Research Station in Wisconsin, United States - UWRJ-L119-311C-1 | ecosystem: Environmental > Terrestrial > Plant litter >...
CTTTTTCTTTCGATTTAAAACCAAAAAAAGCGGATAAGAAATTGCCGTAATGACAACAATAATGATAAAGCTTTTAGGGTCGCTGTAAACAAAACCAATTAACAAAGCCAGTGAAGCAACAATAGCGATAATCGTTGTCCAGGGATACCAGATCGAGCGATATGGCCTTGGTAAATCTGGTTCGGATTTTCTTAATTTTATCAAAGAACAATACGCCAATCCCCAAACGATAATAGAAGTAAAGGCTGCAAATGAAAACAGGACTTCGAATGAACCAATACAGATTAAAAATAAACTAAATACAGAAGAAACCAAAAGGGCCACAATTGGAGTTCCGCCTTTATTAACTGTTGTTCCTTTTTCGATAAAAAAACCGTCACGACTTAATCCGTATAAGATTCTTGGCGGAATCATCATAAAAGCATTCAGGATACTAATCAATGAAAAAATAGAAATAACGGTAACTATTATAGCGCCATTTTTTCCAAAAATAATGTTTGCTACATCGGCAGCAGCCAGATTCGATTTGGCTACATTTTCAACGGGCATGATATATAAAAAGGCAACATTTATTAAAACATAAATAACCATTACAAGCAAAACACCGCTGTATAATGATTTCGGAATATTCTTGCTCGGATCGTCATTCTCTTCGGCAAAAAAGCAAACGCCATTCCAGCCGTTATAGGTTCCGATAATAAGCTGAAGTGATTTAAAAAATCCAAATAATAAACCAATCTGAACTACAGTATTGTCTTTTGGAATAGGAGCCAGTTTAACACCTGAATACATAAAACAAGCGACAACCAAAGCAAAAAAACAAATCACCTTTAATAAACTCGTAATTTGCTGAATTACACTTCCATTTTTTACTCCGCTTAAATGCAAGAACACAAAAGCAATCAATAACGAAATAGCCATTTCGGTAGCGTAATTTCGCAAGTCGGGAAATAAAATTATAATATATTCACTGATTACAATACAATAAAAAGCAGGCGGAATAGCATTGGTAATATAATCAAACCAACCCGAAAGAAATCCGGCATAATTACCAAAAGCCCTTTTGATATAATTATAAGATCCTCCGGCTTTAGGAAGCATTGTAGCAAGTTCTGCGTAGGAAGTAGCACCAATAAGCACAAACAATCCGCCAAAGAGCCACGAGGCTATAATAAGCCAGTAATTGTCTAATAATGCTGCAATCGTGCCTGGAGTTCTTAAAATTCCAACTCCTATGGTTCCTCCAATTAATACGGCGATATTAAAACTTAAGCCTAGCGTTTTTTGTAATTGGTTTTTCGTGGAATCTGACATAAGTAGAATTTTTATTGTGATGGGATAGAAATAACCGTACGGCAAAAGTAATACAATTAGAGACTTTTTGGTCGAAACAAAAAGCCTCATTTATGGCTAAATGAGGCTTATAATTCTTTGAAAGCGCTTTGGATTTTGCTGCTATTATAAATTTGCTTTTATTTTTTCGATAACAGATTCGTATTCTGTATCGGATAAATATGTTTTTTGAGGATTCATTTCAAAAACGCCTCCAAATCCGTAACCTTCTTTATATTTTGGAACTATGTGAAAGTGTAAATGGGATAAAGTATCACTATAAGCACCATAATTAATTTTGGTTGGATTAAAAGCCTTTGTAATTGCTTTGGCAACATTGGCGACATCCTCCATAAATAAATTACGCTGTTCATCACTTAACTCATAAAACTCAACAGCATGATTATTATAAACAACATTGCAGCGTCCTGTGTAGGATTGTTCTTTAAAAAGGAAAAGCTGAGAGACTTTTAGATCTTCGATTTTGATCATTAACTCCTGCAATTTGTGATTGTTCTGACAGTACAAACATTCTGAAACCGGACTAGGCATATCTTCTAATGTATTTTATTAGTAAAACTTTTTTTACAATTTATGTTCTCTTGCAAAAATACTTTTTTATTTTAAAAACCAAAGCTTCTTCTGTTTTTTCAAGAAATGAAATACAGAAAAAGCTTTGTAAACTAAAATCTAATTCAAAAATTTTAGAACTTATATCTTAAGCTTGTCATAACCTGACGAGGCGCAATTGGGTTTACACTATAATTTTCGTGAACAGTATAATTCAATTCATTTGTAATGTTTGATAATCGGCATAAAATCGAGAATTTTCTCCATTCGTAACCTAAAGAAGCATCAACAGTAGTATAACCTTTCAATGGAATGTCTCGGTCTCTGATTGTTATAGTATACGCAGGATCTGGCTTAGGATTGGCAGGCGTTGGTTTAACTTCTGTCCATAAATAATCATCATTCCAGCCTCCGGTACGGTCACCAACATAGTTTGCAATCGCTCCAAAAGTTAACCCTTTTAATAAACCAGCTGGCAGTTTGTAGAAAAAGCTCAAATTGGCTGTGTTTTTAGGAGTTCTTGCTAATACATCACCTACTACAAGACTTCCGTTTGTTCCGGACGATTTCGATACTTTAGTTTCATTAAAACTGTAACCCGCCAAAATATTCAAGCCTTCAACAGGATTTGCAGTTATATCTATTTCGACACCTTTTCCTTTTGTAGCACCTACTAATTCTTTGAAATTGCTGTTCGCATTTTGTGTTACACCATCTGCTAAAAATTGCGCAGTTTGTGCCAGATTGTTATTTGATATTTGGTAAACAGTAACGTTTGTACTCAAAAGACCTTTCCAGAAATCTTTTTTGATACCCACTTCATATTGGTCAATAATGGAAGGATCTAACGGTTTTGAATCTACTGTTGTTCCGGTATTTGGTGTAAAAGAGTTCGAATAACTTGCAAAAAGCGATAAATCGGTTGTTGGCTGAATTACTAATCCCGCTTTAGGCGAAAAAGCCCTGTTTAAGGTTTTGGCTCCGACAACCGGAAGCGCATTTTCGTAAGCAGTTGTAATGACATTTACATTGTTCTTCTTCTCGATTACTTCTTTTGTAGTTGTAGCTTCGCCTTGTTGCCACGACCAACGTAATCCTGCTAAAACTTTTACATATTGATTGATCGAAACCAAATCCTGAAAATAAGCTCCAAAACGTTGTGTTTCTGTACTTGTTAGTTGAGTAGTTCTTGTTGGGTAAGGAATAACATTACTTTGCGTACCGTAATCGTAAGTATATAAGTTTATCGCTGTAGCTTCTGTTGTTAAAAGATCTGCAGGTTTTGCCGGATCATAGAATCCAAAAGTATAACTTGGAGCCAGAGAATTTTCGTAGTCAACTCCCGTAAATATCTGGTGTTTGATGCTCCCGGTATTAAAAGTTCCCTGCAAACTCAATTGGTCACCAAATATTTGTTCGGCACCATCAGCTTTTGTTAATCCACGTTTCCAGTTTCCGTTGGCATCAATGGTACTTAGTTGTGCTGTAGAAGTCTGAGTTCTGCGGTAAGACTGGTAAGAAGAATTGAAATTTAATTTCCAGTTTTTATTAAAATCATGATTAAATAACATCGAAGCACTGGCAGATTTGGTATTGGCTGTTGACCAAAGTGAGCCGAAAAATTCATTACGAGGAAGATCCAAAATTGTTTTACCGTAGATTCCTGTACCAAAATCAGGAGTCCAGTCGGCACTTAAATAATCTCCTTGTACTGTAATTTGTGTTTTGTCTGAAAGATGAAATAAGAACGAAGGGTTGATATAAATACGTTCGTTTTTTACGTAATCCCTAAAGCTTTCTGAATTTTCGTAGGAAGCAATAAATCTATAGGCAATAGATTTGTTTAAAGGCCCGTAAATATCTAAAGTTGGTTTGTAAAAAGAGTAACTTCCTATTTGCATGGATAGTTCACCGCCTTGCGTAAATTTTGGTGTTTTGGTAACCAAATTCATAATTCCGCCTGGTGCCACATTTCCGTATAATAAAGCTGAACCTCCTTTTAAGAATTCTACTTTTTCTAATGATGAAACTTCTGGTATCGAACCGGCATTATAGCGAAAACCATTTTTAAACATATTATTGGCAGACATATCATAACCTCTCGAAAAGAATGATTCCTGTGCACCACCACGAGCAGATCCTACATAAACTCCGTTAAGGTTTTTTACCACTTCACTTAATCTGATAGCTTGTTGTTCCTGTATTATTTCGCTGCCAATGATTTGAACACTCTGTGGCAAATCCATTACTTTGATTCCTGAACGTGCAGCTTCAATGGGTTTCTTGGGTTTATTTGCTGTAATTAAAACTTCATTTAGAATTTCGCCCTTTTTATTTTTTACAGTATCATTTGCTGTTGAGGTATTTTCTGCCTTTGCATAGTCCTGACTATAAGTAGCAACACTTATAAAAGATAAAACGAGTAGTAAAGTAGATCTCATGGTATTTATTTAGATTGAATAAAAATAAGTTTTTGCAAATATAAGTGCAGTTAGATGTTTTAACAAAATTTATTGATAGATTTTCTTACTTAAAACTTGATTATTTTTGTCTTAAGATTTACTTAAGATTTTGTTTTATTAGATTTAATTATTTATAAATAAAGTGAGTATTTCGGTTTGAATATTGCTGTTGTAATGATTATCAGGCATAAAAAAAACCTTGCTCAAAAGAACAAGGTTTGTAATAGTATAATAAGTTGACGTAAATGAACTATTTTACAGTAATTAAGTACGTAGCCATTTTCCAGATTTCGTCGTATTTTTTACCGTTATGTTCTCCGGCAGCTTTTTCTGTATAAGCAAATTCTACCATGTAATTTCCTGGCCAGATTGGTGTAAATGAAATTTCTCCGTTTTCATTACTCCATAATTCTTTTTCCCAGCCATTTGGAGCTATTACTTTCATTTTTTGCTCTTTGGCAACCTTAGCTTCGTATAGAGCATTTACATTCACTTTTGTTTTTTGTTTTGCAGTTGTAGCATCTTTAGAAAATAAACTAATCACGTTTGTGTTTGCAATAGCTTCGTTTCCTTTTGCAGCATTTCCTACTGTAACAGTTGCACTTGAGTTGTAATCTAAAACCATAGTTCCGTACACATCTTTTACTTTGTGGTGCATCACGATAGTATAAACTCCGTCTTCATCAGGAGTAAAAAATGCCTGGTATTTATTATCTAATGCTTTAGAAGTAAGTTTCGTTTCTTTTTTTGAAGGAGAAACCAATACTAAAGTAAAATCTTTTAAATCAGAAAACCATTTGTCTGCTTTTGTAATGTCATTATCTGAAAATTCTCCAAAATAAACTGAAATTTCCTGAGCTTTTCCTTTTGTACCAGTTGCTTTAGTTTCGATCCAAAGTGCGTGAGCAAATAATTGTGGACTTGCAACCAACATTAAAAGTAAAAATGTTATCGTTTTTAAAGTTTTAGATTTCATAAGATGAAGTTTAAATGTATTAGTATTAATATTTTTTACAAACTTAAGCCTTATTTAGAATAATTAAAAATAAAACTTAAAAAAAAGATTTTTTTGGAATAATACCAACCAAAAAGCACCTCCGGATAGAGATGCTTTTGATAACGTTTTTTAAAACTTCAAGGTTAAGTTTACTAATATGTTTGATGGAGTCTGAGCCATTCCGTAAGAATCCCAGTATTCTTTATTACTGATGTTATTAAATTTCACACCAAGCCTCCATGTTGGCTGATCATAAAATACAGTTGCATTATAAATCATGTACGATGGAGCATAAAAACTTTCATCTTCAAATTTATATTGTTTGTCTACATAATTACCTCCAAAACCAAAACCTAAATCTTTTAGTTTGTTTTGAAATTTATAAGAAACCCAAAAGTTTACGACATTCTCCGGAGCGCTACTGGCTTTGTTTCCTTCGATAGCAGCATCTGATGATTTTATGATACGATTATCATTATAAGCATAACCAATCACAGCGTTTAAACCTTCGAAAGGATTGGCAATAAATTCGAAATCCAGACCTTTACTGACTTGTTTACCATCCTGAATACTAAATCCGTCAGGAGTTGTTCTTGTCGCATTATCGATAGTAATGTTGTAATAACTTAATGTGGTACTTAATTTTTTATTGAATGCTTCTACTTTTACACCACCTTCGTATTGGTTGGCATAAACAGGTTTTAAGATTAACAAGCTTCCGTCTGGCTGATTTACCGGACCTGAATTTTGAAAACCATTCATGTAATTTCCAAATAAAGAAACCTGATCTTTAACCACTTCATAAACCAAACCTAATTTTGGAGATAAAGCAGTTTGGTTATAGCCTTCGACATCTACAAGTTTTTTCTGAACGAAGTTGTCCAGACGAAGACTCAACATGGCCGATAAACGATCTGTAAAACTGATTACATCTGAGGCATATACACTAAATATTTGCTCGTCAGGAACAGGCCAGGTAAGTTGAGACAAAGCAGCGTCAACTTGTTTTTTACGAATAGGCGCAAAAGGTTTTGTTACATCAATAGTGTCCAGAACCGGTGTTGCACCATAATTGAAAGTACCTTTTGAAAATCTGTAATTTACACCTAACAATAATTTATGTTTGATGCTTCCGGTAGAAAACTGGCCATTAATGTTTTCTTGTATGTTGGTAAACTGATTGGATATTGGTCCAAAACGAGAAACACTTCTTTGTACTTCTGTTGGCGAACTCCATAAGGTATAATACTGATAACTGCGATCTACATTTTCGTCTATAAAAGAGTAAAGTGTGGTAGATTTCCAGTTTTCTGCCAATTGATATTCCGCCTGAACAAAAACTTTTGACGATGAGGTTTTGGCATCAAGATCATCGTGAAATAAACTTTTTCTGTAGTCTATCTGTAAATCTGTCGGGTTTGTAATTCCCGGAGCATAAGAACGTCCGTAAGTTGGGCGCGTGTTGTTTACATTGTAGACTTCAGTATCAATACTTAAGGTTAGTTTCTCTGTTGCTTTATAAATAATACTTGGCGCAATCAGGAATGTTTTATTAAAACCATAGTCTAAGAAACTTTTTTCAGTATTTACCGATGTGTTTAATCGAAACAATACTTTATTATCCTGTGTTAATGACGTATTAATATCAAGCGCAAGTCGGTTCAATCCAAAACTTCCTCCGGTATACGATACTTCTGTTTTTTTACCTTCAAAAGGTTTTTTGGTAACTAAATTGACAACCCCTCCAAAAGACGAAACAGAAGATCCGAATAAAGTTCCTGATGGTCCTTTTAGCACTTCGATACGTTCTGCATTATCAATAGAAATAGAGCTTCGGCCTGTCATGTTTTCCATTCCGTTTCGGGCATTAACTCCCGTGCTAAATCCTCTGAAAGAAATTTCAAGTCCGCCTGATGGATAAATTTTGGTGGTTACACCAGGTGAATTTACAACGGCACTTCTAATGTCAATGGAAACCTGTTCCTGCAAAAGTTCTTTCTGAATCACGCTGTAAACCTGCGGATTTTCCAGATTTTTAAGCGGCATTCTTGCGACGTAATCTGTTTTTTTAGATAAGATGCTTTTCTTTCCATTTACCACAACTTCGTGTAATTCCTTATTAGAAACTTTCAGTTGAAGAGTAATGGTTGAGATTTCACTTTCTGCTACAATAACTTCCTGTTCAGTAGTTTCGTAACCCGTTAGAGATATTTGTAGCGTATAAGTATTCGCTCTTACTCTGTTTAGTTCAAAAGTCCCGTCATCATTGGTAGTTGTGCCGTATTTGGAGCTTTTTAGAATAATATTTACACCGGCAGCCGCGTCGCCGTCAGAGGTTGTTATTGTTCCTTTTATTTTTCCGAAATTTTGTTGTGCAAATGAACAAAAAACCGAGAATAGTAAGCTGATTGTGAGTAGAAAACGAGATGTTTTCAGAGTTGTATATTTCATTTTAAAATTAAATTTGGTTACGGTTATTGTTTTTATTTAGAATGAATAAAAACAGTGCAAATGTAGAAATTAATATTTCTTTAACAAATTTTATAAAGAATGATTTAATGTACTTTTTGTTATATTTAGATAAATATTTTTTAGTAAACCTGAAGAAAGAGAAGCAATTGACTTAAATTTCTCACTTTTATTAAAAAATCTGAAAAGGGTAGAAGTTACACTTCAAAAGACTTAATTTTGCAGTCTGAAAAAATGCTTCATGATTTTACCTTTCTTTAAAAAAATACAAAACACACCCAGAGGATTTAGAATAGCTAATACTGTATTTTTTTTCCTTTCCGGATTTGGATATTCTTCCTGGGTTTCCCGAATCCCTCATATTAAAGCACAATTACATTTGTCCGAAGCTGAATTTGGAACTGTTTTATTCGCTTTTCCTATTGGTTTAATGCTAACCATGCCTTTTACAGGAAAATTATTAAATAAATACAGCAGCCGTTATATCATGTTGTTAGGAGCAGTAATGTTTAATATCGTACTGGCTCTCCCGGGTTTGGCGGGTTTTGTATGGCAGCTGGTCATCATACTTTTAATTTTTGGAGCTTCCCGTAATATTTTCAATTTGTCTATTAATGCACAATCGCTTGAGGTTCAAAAATTATATCCGCAATCGATTATAACCCGTTTTCATGCTGTTTGGAGTATTGCCGTTTTTGCAGGAGCAGGCTTGGGTTATGTCATGGTATCAAGGCATATTGCACCATCGCATCATTTATTGGGTGTAAGTGTATTTATGATGGGACTTACGGCTTGTTTTTATCCGCTAAGTATTCATAATCAGCCGGTACCGGTAAAAAAGAAGTTCTTTTCGATGCCGGAAAAAAACCTGATCAAGTTTGCCATCATTTGTTTTGTTTCTATGGCTTGCGAAAACACCATGTACGATTGGAGTGGTATTTATTTTGAAAATATATTACACGCTTCGCCAAAGCTAACCAGTGCTGCGTTTGTGTTTTTTGCTACAGCAGTAACCTTAGGGCGTTTGTTTGGAGATTATGGCGTAATGAAATTCGGTACAAAACGAATCCTGCTTTACAGCGGTATTTTTATCACAATAGGATTTTTAATTTGTTTTCTGCTGCCTTTTATTTATCCCACGATTTTTGGTTATGTATTAATTGGTGTTGGAGTTTCCTGCGTCGTTCCGTTAGTATTTAGCATCGCCGGAAGATCATCAAAACTAAGCAGCGGTTCTGCCTTAACCTCTATTTCAACAATTGGTTATTTGGGATTTTTATTGGTGCCGCCAATGGTTGGTTTTATCTCTGAATATTTAAGTATGAAATGGGCGTTTTTAGTAATGGCGCTTTTAGGTATACTGATGATTTTTATGGTGAATAAGATTGGGGAGAATGAATAACAAGGGTTTGCCAGGAGGGCGCTGATTTTTTTGCCACGAAGGCTCGAAGACACTAAGTTTTTTTGAAAGATTTTGCCGCTAAGGCTCGAAGACACTAAGTTTTTTTTGAAATGTTTTGTCAGTAAGTCGCTAATTTTTTGCCACTAAGGCTCGAAGATGCTAAGTTTTTTTGAAATATTTTCTCGCTAAGTCGCTGATTTTTTTTGCCACTAAGGCTCAAAGACGCTAATTCTTTTTGAAATATTTTGCCGCTCAGGCGCTAATTTGTTTTGCCACTAAGGCTCAAAGATGCAAAGTTTTTTTTGAAAGATTTTCTAACTAAGGTGCTAAGGTTTCTTTTTTTTGACTGGTTTAAGATGCGATAACTATTCTAAAATTTTGCTCTGAAAGAGCCGTAGCAATAGCATAGTACGAAGCACTATGATGAAAAGTGACTATCGTTTTGCCCTGTAAGGGCAAAAGCCCAATTCTAAATAAAACACTAATAATATTTTCTACGAATGTTATCTATTTTACCAATCTATATGTCTGTTTGCTTTTGCCCTTTCAGGGCAATAGTCGCTTTGCTTTAGCTCGTAGCGCTTCGCACTACGCTTATGATTTTGGGCTTTCAGCCCATTTTTAGGATTTTCGAAGACTACGTGAATATTTTTTTATTTTAAACTGGACTGAAGTCCAGCTCTACAAAATGAATCGAACCTAAGGTTCTTTAAATACCAGCGTTCAGTGGGAATAATAGTAATAGGAAGCTTTTTGTAAGTCTAATTAAGATGTAGATAATGTAATTCACTCTCAAGGAATTTTTAAAATAATCCAAAAAAAAGAACCGTAGGTTCAACAAATATTTTAGGGTTGGACTTTAGAATCTAGAGGTCTGTTTGCTTTTGCCCTTTCAGGGCAATAGTCACTTTGCTTTAGCTCGTAGCGCTGCGCACTACGCTTATGATTTTGGGCTTTCAGCCCATTTTTAGGATTTTCGAAAACTACGTGAATATTTTTTTATTTTAAACTGGACTGAAGTCCAGCTCTACAAAATGAATCGAACCTAAGGTTCTTTAAATACCAGCGTTCAGTGGGAATAATAGTAATAGGAAGCTTTTTATATTATAATTAAGATGTAGCTATAATGTAATTCACTCTCAAGGAATTTTTAAAATAATCCAAAAAAAGAATCTTAGGTTCAACCAATATTGTAGGACTGAAGTCCAGCTCTGCAAAATGAATCGAACCTAAGGTTCTTTAAATATCAGCGTTCATCTGTAACAATATTAATAAGAAGCTTTTTATAAGTCTAATTAAGATGTAGCTTTAATATAATTCGTTCTCAAGGAATTTTTAAAATAATAAGCTTTTTATAAGTATAATTAAGATCTAGCTATAATATAATTCCTCCTAAGAAATTATAAGACAATCCAAAAAAAAGAACCGTAGGTTCGACCAATATTGTAGGGCTGGACTTTAGTCCAGTCTAAAAAAAAGATTATAATTAACGCTAAAAAAGTCGAGAGATCTTATTTCTTCACCATAATAAAACGCTCCGTAGTCAATTTTCCTTGTAAATTTCCGGTAGCTTCAGCAGTTATAGTATTATTTGCACCTTTTGTATAAGTAATTTTTTGAGGATAATCGTGTTTTGGATTTTCGAAAACCAATTGTTTATCAGATTCTGTGGTTGAAGGAAATGCAACAGATTTATCATCATTCTGACCTTTTACGGTAGCAAAATAAGTTAAGGTTTCTCCTTTTTGAGCTAAGACAATGCTTTCGAAATGTAAAGTATCTTTTCCTTTAATGAAATAAGAGGCCCCGCTAAAAGTACTATCGTTTAGTTTGGTCCAGTTTTCGGTTAAAGTACCATCAGGAGATTTATTTTCCCAGTTTCCGATAAGCCAGTCTGCAATTTTGATTTTATCTTTTTCTACAGATTCCTTTTTCTGGCAAGAAACAACAAGTAATACAAGTGCTAAAAGAGTAATTTTCTGAAACATATTTATGGTTTTTGATGTTAAATTGAAAAGCTAAGATATTAAAAAAATGGTTGCCACTAATTTCACAAATTAGCACGAATTATTATTCCAATGCTAAATGAAAATTTGCCACAGATTACAGGATTAAGATTATTTTTGTTTCACGCAGATTCTGCAAATTAAGGCAGATTTAATTTTGATTCTGAATGATGTAAATCTGCGAGTATCTGCTTAAATCTTTTCAAATCTGCGTGAAAGAAATTAGCGCTAATTTGTGTAATTTATGGTTAGAAAACTTTTTGAAAAATCATTTTAATCCTTTAATCTTTGGCTAAAAAAATTTAAACACTTTCGCCTAAAATAGCATAAACCAGTTCTTTAGTCGGTTTCTGATCTTTTAGTTTTGCTCTGACATCATCAAAAGTCACTTTAAAATCACAACCCAATTTATAATCGCCACAACCATAAGCGGTTTTTCCTTTCATGATCGTTCCTTTTTTGCATTTTGGGCAAGTCAAGGCATCAGAATCAGCTGTTGCTGCTGGTTTTGCTTTTGGAGCTGTTTTTTTGACTTCCAATTTTAGTTTGTAATTTTCTTCAAAACGAATCAAACCTTCTACAGTTCCTTCATCGGTTTTAAAGCCTTTTATGTTTACGGTAGATCCTTTCTGAACCAATCTTAAATATTGATTTTCGGATATTTTTTTCTCTGCAAAAACATTAGGCAATAGAAAATCGCAACCAGCTTTATAATTTCCACATCCGTAAGCTGATTTTCCTTTTATTAAAGTGGCTTTCTGGCATTTCGGACACGTTTCTGCCAAAATTCCTGCGGCTTTCTTTTTCTCGACTTTTACCACTTCTTTTTGAGTTGCAGTTGCATGCGAAATGTTGGCGTGTCGGGTTTCACTTCGAACTTCGGTAACCAAAGCCTCGACCATTCGCTTCATGTTTTTGATGAATGCTCCGGCGGTAAAAGTTCCTTTTTCGATATCTTTCAGTTGTTTCTCCCAGGAACCAGTGAGTTCAGCTGATTTGATCAATTCATTCTGAATCGTATCAATCAACTGAATCCCGGTAGGAGTTGGTAAAACCTGTTTTTTATTTCGAACAATATACTGACGTTTGAACAGCGTTTCGATAATATTCGCACGCGTAGACGGACGGCCAATACCGTTTTCTTTCATCAGTTCTCGTAAATCTTCGTCATCGACCTGTTTACCTGCGGTCTCCATCGCACGCAGTAAAGTTGCCTCAGTAAACTGATTGGGTGGTTTGGTTTCTTTTTCTAAAAACGATGGTTCGTGCGGACCTTTTTCGCCCACCACAAAATTGGGTAATAAATCAGCTTCTTTTTCTTTGGCGTTCGGGTCTTCAAAAACAACACGGAAACCTTTTTTTAGGATGACTTTTCCGGTGGTCTTAAACATGACTTCGGCAGCTTTTCCTATTACTGTAGTATTCGCAACCAAACAATCATCATAAAATACCGCAATAAAACGTCTCGTAATAATATCATAAACTTGCTGCTGATTGAACTGCAAATTAGATTCTATTCCGGTTGGAATAATCGCGTGGTGATCTGTAACTTTTTTATCGTTGAAAACCTTAGGCGATTTTTTTATTTTTTTGCCTAAAAGTGGTTGCGTTAACTCAGCGTATTTGGATAATTTTTGCAGAATTCCCGGTACTTTTGGGTAAATATCATTAGGTAAAAAGGTGGTATCGACTCTGGGATACGTCACTACTTTTTGCTCGTACAAAGTCTGTACAATTTTCAGCGTTTCATCTGCCGAAAATCCAAACTTGGTATTGCAATAGACCTGTAAACCCGTTAAGTCAAATAGTTTAGGTGCGTATTCGTTTCCGTTCTTTTTATCGACAGAAACAATTTCAAACTCACTTTCTTTGACTTTATTGGCCAAAAGTTCTCCGTCTTCTTTTTTCAGGAAACGGCCTTCTTCATAACTAAAAAGGGTTTCTCTGTATAAAGTTTGTAATTCCCAATAGGGTTGAGGTTTAAAGTTTTCGATTTCTTTCCAACGATCCACAACCATTGCCAATGTTGGCGTTTGCACACGGCCAATAGACAAAACTTGTTTGTATCCGCCATGTTTTACGGTGTACAAACGTGTGGCATTCATACCCAATAACCAGTCGCCAATGGCTCTGGAGAATCCGGCGTAGAATAAATTATCGTAGTTTTCAGAAGGTTTTAAGTTTTCGAAACCTTCTTTTATCGCTTCGGTTGTTAAGGACGAAATCCATAAGCGTTGTACTTCGCCTTTGTAATTCGCTTCGTTCATGACCCAACGCTGAATCAGTTCTCCTTCCTGCCCGGCATCCCCGCAATTGATGACCAATTCGGCTTTGTCGAATAAGCTTTTTACAATTTTAAACTGTTTTTGAATTCCTGAATTCTCAACGACTTTAGTTTCGAATTTCTCCGGAAGCATGGGTAAGTTGTTCAAATCCCAACTTTTCCAGTGCGGTTTATAGTCGTTGGGTTCTTTTAAAGTACATAAATGCCCAAAAGTGTAAGTCACGGCATAACCGTTTCCTTCAAAATATCCATCGTGCTTGGTATTGGCTCCCAAAACGGATGCGATTTCGCGTGCTACACTTGGTTTTTCAGCAATACATACCTTCATTTTTCTCCTTCGTTGTTTAAAAAGCGAAATTAGGGATTTAGAATTTGGTATCGAAATTATAAAGGGAGAAAGGTTTTTTTTTAATCGCGAAAAGTCGCAAAGTTGCCAAGTTTTTGTTTGTTAAGTTTTTGAACTTTGCGTCTTTGCGCCTTTGCGTGAAATAATATGCTACATCACATTTTTTTAATCTTTCTTTCTCCTGTCCGTAAGATATTTTCGAATTGGAATATCATAAAAAACCATCGTTAAATAGGCGATACCCACTAGTAAAATTGTTCCTGTAATGATAACAAAAGTCAATTGAGGCGTTTCGGGTTTGTATTTGGTGTAATAATTGGCGAATATCCACATGGCTGCATAATGCGTCATGTATAGAGGATAGGATATTTTTCCGAAGAAGATACACAGTTTTTTGAATCCCGGTGCCAAAGTAGCTCCGGCGCCCAATACGATCAATAAAGGGAAATACAATACAACAACCAAAGGTTCTGTAAGCCAATTGAAATCTGAAAAAGGCAATACGAAAGCTAAAAGCAATAATACCGATAAACCAATAAATCCTAATTTCGATTTAATAATCCAGTTTGAGCGGTAAATGAGCATTCCTGCTAAAAACGAATACGAAATACGACCAAAACCATCCCAAAAAGTTTCTCCGCTCCATCCGCCCATTAGCGAACCTCCCGCACGCTGACTGACGAAACAAATTCCCGCAGCTGCCAAAATCGTTAATACAAATAGAGAACGACGGCTTAGTTTATATAGAAAAAGCGCATACAGAATATTAGCCACATATTCCCAAAACAAAGACCAGCCCGGCGCATTTAAACCAAATATATTGAAATAACGATCTGCCATAACCGGAAACGGAATCAGGAAAACCGAAGCTAAAAAAATCAGAATTAGTTTGCCGGTTTCGTAAGTTTCAGGATGACCGCCAAACGGATCAAAAAGAAAAGCCAATAAACCCAATACAGAACCAAAAATAACCAAAGGATGCAATCTGATTAATCTTAATTTAAAAAAGTCAGTCAGCTTCATTTTACCAATCCGGTCATGATAGGCGTAGGCAATAACAAATCCCGAAAGACAGAAGAAAAAGTCAACCGCAAGAAAACCATGCGCAATAAAATTCTCGTTTGGCGGATGAATAATTTCCATAAAATGAAAAATGACAATCGCCACAGCGGCTATTCCTCTTAATCCGTCGAGGATTTCAAAATGTTGTTTTGGTTTTAAGGTTTCGGTTTGGGGTTGCGTCATGGTTTTTTTGGTGATGTATTCTAAAGTATGCTTTACAAAACCGATTATAACAAATCTATAATACGTTTCCACAAAGATTGATTTTTTCTAATTATAAAAAAAGCCACAAAAATATTTTCTTGTGGCTTTTTATATTTAAGTCCTAAATTTAAAATTCTAATGTAACCGGACCCTATATTGGTAGAAATTTTTACTTATTGAAGTTATAGTTCTTGATTCTTTTTCTGAATAATAAAAATTGTATTGTTGTAAGCAACAGACCAATTGTTGAAAAAATGGCAAGGGTTGTCAAAATAGTAAAATTATGGCGAATATCAATCAATACATTAGTAATGATAAAAATAAAACAAAATAATGGTATTCCTAAAAATGTTAAAAGTGATAAATAGAAATTATTTCTAATTTTTTCTACCAAATTTAGAACAAATACAAAAGAAGAGATCACCATCGCAATAAAATATATAAATGCAAAACCCATGTTTAATAATAGCTCTAAAATCTGCATCAATTTTTCGAATAAATTTCCATCAGTCGTTTTTGTTGCTGCAATTACAATATTATAGATAAAAAATAATACAACGCTTATCAGAAAATTAATTAGCCAATACTTAAATACAATTTTTTTCATTTTTTATGAAGGTAGTTATTATTCCATTTTTTCGTCAAGATAAACAAAATCTCCTGTTTTCATTTTGCCAAAAACTTCGGCTTTTAATAAAGGGTTGATGATGAATAAATAACCAACATAGTGTGGTTCTTTCTCTCCCGATGCAATTGTTTGATTCTCTTCATGAATTACTATTTTCATAGTGGTGCTTTCATCATCAAAAGCTGAGACAAAACTTATGATTTTGTTTTTAGTAGTCCACTCATAGATTGTAAAAGTTTCATTCCAATTGTTTTTCAGTTTTTTAGGCTTACCGTACATTTTTATTAATGTCTTAATTAATGCATCACATTGTTTTTGAGTAATTTCATCGGCAACAGCATTTATTACTTTTATTGTACCATTTATTGTTGTGGCTATATTAACTTTCTGGAACTGCTGATTTTCAAATACTGCCATTGTATCAATAGAAGTTGAACTTTGTTGAAGATACTCTATACCAATTGCTTTTTTATTTTCTGAATATTCATTTGTATAAGTGGTGTCTTTTGCAACCAATTGAGAATGTACTGTTCCTTTTATTTCATAAAAATTTTTAAATTGTTTACTCTTATTTTTCTCAGGATATAAGTCCAGTATTTTGGTATCAAAATTGAAGCTTTCCAGATTTAAAGGTTCTTGTCCAATTGGCTTTGTCTGACCATAACAACTTGTAAACATTACAGTGCTTAATAAAAGAAGTATTGTAATAATATTTTTCATTTTTGGTGGATGTTTATTCTTTTACGCAAAGCCGTAATGTTGTTTTGAAAGATTGAACTTAGTGGAAGATCTTAAATTTTTCGTTGAATTAATAAAATACCCCAAATTATGATTCCGAAGATTACTGATATTGTAAAGTAACCTTTATCAAAATTGCGAGAGTTGAATAAATAACTAATTATCACAGAACAGCTACAGACTACAAAGAGTTTTAAAAACTTATTTTTTAAATTTTTATCTTGGTAATTCCATTTCTGTTTCATTATCCTATTTTTCATTTACTCGATATTGATAATTTAAAGACTGGTTTTCTGGATTGGTATTGTGTTTTACTGTTGCGGGTAGGGATTGTAAATCCGCGCGATTGGGGTTGTGTTCACGAGCGGGACGCTCGCGCCAGCGGGGGGAGAGCAAGGGCGTGTAGTTTATCTATTCTCCTTTTATTTGTTTTTTGAAAGGATCTATTAATTGATTCATTTTGTCTTTAAATTCTCCTTTGGTATCTCTATTACTTTGGATAACATAATCTATTTCATTATTGCTAATTCTGACTAATTCGTGAGCTTGACTATTTCTTAATGTAATTAATTTCATTTTACCTAACTCTAAATTTTCAAATCTCTCAAGTATGCTAAGAAGCTCTCGATAATGATTTTCTTCTATTAGCAATGCACTTTTATTGACGGATAGCTTTGTTGAGTGTAATTGCATACAAA